>Ga0209718_1000061_pt1 | contig 151496 bp, 117 predicted proteins | sample AD_JPNAS1_MetaG_FD_184420 | JGI IMG/M metagenome (GOLD analysis project Ga0209718, IMG submission 184420) | Active sludge microbial communities of municipal wastewater-treating anaerobic digesters from Japan - AD_JPNAS1_MetaG (SPAdes) (version 2) | ecosystem: Engineered > Bioreactor >...
TATTTCGGTTAATGCTCAGCAGGTACGAGGTTTGGGTAGCATCTACATCGGCGCAAAAATGTCGAAGAACTTTTTTAATCTTGTAATCGCTCAGTTTACTATATTTTACAAGGCTCATAGGACAAAGGTATGAATTTTTCCTAGTCTTAAGCCTTTTTAATTCTGAACGGGGGTTAGTGTCAATGGATGGAATATTACAACTTTTTCAGATCCACATCAAAGGTTACCTCAATAAGTTTCTCCATGGTGGGTGGTATATTGAAGTTAAAATCCATTAGGTTTACCTTGAAAACACTTTTTCCCGAAAAGGTATTATCGCCAACAATAAACTTTCCCTTGGCCGTTACCTTGTTGGTTACCTGCCTTAGGGTGAGGTCTCCCGTAACGGTCACTTCGTATTCTCCTTTTTTGGAGAAGTTTACTCTATTTAAATCAACAATTCTACCCCGAAATGTGGAATTGGCAAAATGGGCATTCTTGATAAAGTACTCATTGAACTTCTCCTGATTGTATGCGCTTTGGAATCGGAACGATAGCATTAGCATGGTCAGTCTGAACTCGCCCGTCTCCACGTTTAGCCCAATATTTACCTGTCGGTTTACCGTTTCCATTTTGCCATGCGGGGCATTATAGCTCAGCTTCACAGTGCCATTACGCGAAGCGTATCGCTGGGCGTAAACGCTGGTTGTTCCAAGCGATAGGGATATGCAAAGGATGAGAAATAGTTTCTTTGAAAGTTTCATGTCAAAAATATTTACTGTGCAACAACAGAGACATGCTCCAGCACCACGTCCGCTTCGGTGTAGCCTGTGCATAGTCCTTTCAGATTAACGGGCTTGCCAATATCTATTAAATTCGCCTGATTTTCAAGCAGAGAGAAACGAACACCTTCCGGACCAAAAAAGCCTTCGTCCATAATCATTACGGCAATGGTTAGCTCCCCGGCCTGCTCAATGGCATCAACAGTGCCACTCACCATGAGCACCTTGCCATTATACTTCTTGGCAGCAGCCAGGGGATTTTTTACAAAATCCGAGAATATTTCTTCGGCCCTAATCTCGATTTCCACGTCGCTTTTCGAGTAGTCAACATGGTGTTTGTTGTATACAAAGAAGTAGAAGCCCAAAGCTGTAATGACGATAATTGCCACCAGAATCAGCAAAATCTTAAGTATTGTTTTCATACATTGCAATTGAAGAAAAGGTTTTATTATGGCAATCAAAGGTACTAATTAAACTGTAGCCCTGACAAAGGTTTTCTAAGAATCCCATTTTGGTATAAAATGTTAATTTTGTACTTTTCAAACGGAAAATTCAACCTAAGTGCAGTGATGTTCCAAAGCGTAGAAAGCATTTTGTTTACTGTGGATACACGAAAAAGTGGATCTATACGTTATTCTCACTGATATACAGTTGATTTCTTTTGGTTTTGGGTTTGTTGATGTGTAGAAAAAGGTTGACTATAAATTTGCCTTGTTACGCCTGCATTGGGAGTGACAGGGCGAAGCTTTCAAGAGCAGTTCACTATCAGTCGTTTCAATGAGTTACTTAAAAAACTTCTACTACTTTAACAAGGTTATTTACCAGCAGCGCTATATAATCCGCAAACTGGTGGCGCGCGATTTCCAGAAGAAGTACCTTTCAACCTATCTGGGAATGGTATGGGCGTTTATAAACCCGTTGGTTTATATTCTCACCATTTGGTTTGTGGTATCTATTGGATTAAGGTCGGGAGAGGGGTTAGGTTATGCTTTTTTGCCTTGGCTGGTATCGGCCATGATACCCTGGTTTTTTATCAGGGATGGGCTGAGCAATGCTGCAGGATCGCTGGTGGACTACTCATTTCTGATAAAGAAAATGTATTTCAGGGTTGGTATTATCCCTCTGATAAAATTATTCACCGTGCTTATTATCCACCTGTTTATGCTGGTGGTTTTGATAATCATCGTGGTGTTGTACGGATTTTACCCTACGATCTACTGGATTCAAATTCCCTACTACTTACTGTGTGCCTTGGTGCTGCTTATCGGGATGGGCTGGCTCACATCGGCGCTTATGGTATTTGTAAGGGATATAAAACAAACTATAGAGGTATTCAACACCCTTTTCTTCTGGCTGACACCCATAATATGGCCGCACGAGGGATTAACAGGACCAAAGCGGTTGCTGGTTGATCTCAATCCGTTTTTTTACATTACCAATGGCTATCGCGAGACCTTTATACATGGCAAATGGTTTTTCGAACAGGTCAACCTCACTATCTACTTTTGGTGCGTTGCCATTTTCTTTTTCGTTGTGGGAGCCATTGTCTTTCAGAAGTTAAAACCACATTACGCTGATGTTTTGTAGTTGAATTGGCCTATTTTTTTTATAGAATTTGAAAATGTACAGTAATCTGGCAATCAGTGTCAACTCGTTAACAAAAATATACCCCTTATATAACAGCCCAAAGGATAGGCTAAAAGAGGCCTTGCATCCCATGCGGAAGAAGTATCACGATGACTTTTACGCTTTACGCGATGTAACCTTTGAGGTTGAAAAGGGCGATTCGTTGGGGATTGTGGGGCAGAATGGCAGCGGGAAATCAACCCTGCTAAAAATTCTGTCCCGTGTTCTCACCCCTTCCTCGGGCAGTTTCCAGGTGAGCGGAAGGGTCATCTCCTTGCTTGAGTTGGGATCGGGTTTTAACCCCGAACTCACGGGATTGGAGAATATATACTTCTATGGCACTATCCTTGGCTTTACCAAAAAGATGATTGATGAGAGGCTGGATGAGATTATTGCCTTTGCCGATATTGGCCGTTTCATCGGCCAATCGCTAAAAACCTATTCCAGCGGTATGCGTTCGAGGCTGGCTTTCTCCGTGGCAAGCCATGTGGATCCCGACATTCTTATACTCGATGAGGTGCTGGCGGTGGGGGATCTACGTTTTAAGCAGAAATGCTACCGGGTGATGAGTGATATTATTGAGAAGAGGAAAACCGTTATTTTGGTTTCACACGATACCATAGCTATTACAAATTTCTGCAACAAAACCCTTTGGCTTAACGAGGGTAAGATACAGGAATATGGATCTTCCAGTGAGATAATAAAAAAATATGTGGGTTTTATGACCTATGGACTCGAAACACAGGAAGGTGCTGAAAATGATCGAGAAGATACTGTCAGCCAATCTGGAAAATCAAGTGAAAACAATTCGAACGAATCATCTGTGCCTCTTGAGCAAAGTAATATTAAGTGGACGGGTGTTTCTCAACTTGAATCGTTTGGAGAGCATGGAGCAATAATTAAGGAAGTGGCATTGTATTTTAAAGACACCGATAAAAATGTTGATGTGGTAAAGGGAGGAGAATGGTTATCCTTTTTTGCAAAAATAATTATCAACTCTAACATATCATTACCGGGTTTTGGTTTAAAGTTGAAAGATAAACGTGGGAATGGCGTTTTTACGGTTAATAATTATTTATATAAAAGAGCCTTGCCTGAATTAAAGGCCAACCAGGAAATAATAGTAAAAACCGATTTTCGATTCCCTCTGTTGGTAGAAGGAAAATATTCGTTGACCATCGCTATTTCAGATGGTGATCAGGAAAACCACACGCAACACCATTGGATTCACGATGCCATTTTTATTAATGTACAAAATGAAGAACCAAAATTTAAACGTACTGGGAATATTATTGTTCTCGAGGAAAACGATTATAATATTGAGCTAATAACTGTCTAGTTGGTAAATATAAATAATCATTTACGTAGGCTTAATTATTTCAATTATCTCCTTTAATAAAAAAGAAATGGTGGATAGTTTACTATTTTGGTTCATAAAAGTTGTGCCATTTGACAATACCGGCACTTTTAGGAGTACGCATAACCTTCATACTGCGAGACAGATATTTCTTTCATGAAGGATTTTGACTCTGGTAGAAAGTAAGACAATTATTAATTATTTAATATAGTACTAATGGATATACAAGCAAATCTATTGTACAGTAGGCCCAATTTTGTGGCCAAACCCTACGGTTGGATTCAGCATATTCCATTCGCCTTTTTTCTGATTGAAAAATTGAAACCAACAATTTTTGTGGAGTTGGGGACACATTCGGGAAATTCCTATTTCTCTTTTTGTCAGGCGGTGGAGGAGTTGAAAATAGCTACAAAGTGCTATGCTGTTGATACATGGGAAGGGGATGAGCATGCAAGTTTTTACGACAAAAATGTTTTTAAAAGAGTTAAATCTATTAATGATGAGCATTTTAATCGTGTTTCATCATTGCTAAAAATGACGTTTGATGATGCACTTGCATATTTTAATGATCAAACAGTTGATTTACTTCATATTGATGGATTACACACTTATGAAGCAGTGAAACATGATTTCGATACTTGGCTTCCCAAACTTAGCAAACAAGGTGTTGTAATTTTTCATGATACCAACGTACGGGATAGAGGTTTTGGAGTGTGGAAATTTTGGGAGGAATTAAGAGAAAAATATATATCCTTTGATTTCGTTCATGGTAACGGTTTGGGTGTTTTATGTGTAGGAGATACAGTAGACGAGGATTTTGTCTCATTTTGCAAGGAAGCAAACCACAACCCATATTATCGCAATTTTTTTTCAACTTTAGGTAATCGAATATTACTGTATCAAGAATTGGATGATACCAGGAAAGAGTTGGAACTTAATAAATCGGAGATTAAAAAACGTGAAAATGAACTAGAGATAAGAGAAAAGTTTATCTCAAAGAGAAACGAAGAGTATGAAAAATTAAAAAAAGATACAGAAAGTTTTAGAAAAATAATTAGAGAAAACGATAAAGTCATTGCCAATTTTGATGTTCGGATTAGTAACCATAAAACCACCATCGACCTTAAAAATGAGGCTATAAAGAAACTTGAAGAAAGGCTTGAAAAGCATAAAGCAGCTATGTCCAAAAGAGATAGTGCTATTGTTAAACTCGAAGAAAGGACAAAGCAACTTAGAGAGGATAACTATCAAGGAAAAGAGGGTATGTTACTACTCGAAAAAAGACTTCTTTTACATCAAGACACAATTTCCAAAAAAAATGATAAAATTCAAGATCTTCAGAATAGTTTAGAAAATTATAAAACTGCTCTTGCCCATAAAGATGAAAAAATTAGGGGAATAGAATTAACCATTAATCAGAAAGATGTTTTAAATACTCAACTTACAGATAAAATTCAACGAATTGTCGAAGAATTAGATAGTAAAAAGAATGAGATTGAAGATCAGAAGAGCATATTAAGGGAACTAGAATATGAGAATTCAATTAAAAGTAAAGAAATTGATGGACTCACTAAAAAGATTGATGAGTTAAATAGTTCTTTATTAATTGTAAAAAATGAATTTGAATCCTCTAAGACTATATTAGTTTCGACAAGTAATCAACTTAGAGAAAGAGAAACAACCATAGCAGAATTTCAAATCCAGAATTCAGAACTTCAGAACCGGAATTCAGAACTTCAAAACCAGAATTCAGAACTTCAAAACCAGAATTCAGAACTTCAGAACCGGAATTCAGAACTTCAAAACCAGAATTCAGAACTTCAAGATATCGCTAATCAAACAATAAGGTTGAAGGAACAATTAGAAGAAAGTGAAAAAGTTTTAAAAGAAAGACTACGAATAGTAGAAAAAGAAGTAATTAGCAAAGATGAAGTTATATTTAATTTGCAGCATTCATATAGTTGGCGCTTAACTAAACCCATTAGACTTTTTGGTCATTTGTTAAAAAACTTTTTGACCTTTATGGTTATGGTCATTAAGGTCATTGGTAACTTTTTGCTATTCAGGGTAAAACAATCAAAGCAAGAATGGAACAATTACAAGGCAATACAGGTCATTAATAAATCCGATTATTTTGACAGGAAATGGTATCTTATGCAATACCCTGATGTGGCTAAATCTAAGAAAGACCCGGTTATCCACTATGTGCGCCGAGGAGCAATAGAAGGGAGAAACCCCAATAAAGACTTTAGTACTTCACATTATTTAAAAAGATATCCGGATGTTTTAAAAAGTGATGTAAATCCCCTTGTTCATTATATTTTATTTGGGCAAAAAGAGGGTCGTGTATTTTCAGTTTTAAATGAACGAAGAGAGAATAAAAATGATTTTTTCATACCAAATCGTAATAAATTGAAGGGTACTGTAATGGTGATTACATGGGATGTTGGGCACAACCCTTTGGGAAGATCGTATATTATTGCTGAAATCTTTGAGCGTTTGTTTGAAGATGTTATTATTGTCGGGTTTCAATTCCCAAAATATGGAAAGGATATATGGGAACCGTTACGGGATTCATCCATACCTATTTTGAAAATACCTTGTGAAACAACCAAAGAAATGATTGAGCAGGTACAAGCAATCACAAATATTTATAATCCTAATTTGGTTGTGGCTTGTAAAACCCGATTTCCTTCAATGTATTTTGGAGTTCTTTTGAAACATAAATATAATTGCCCTCTTGTGGTTGATATTGACGATCACGAACTTTCTTTTGTGGGAGCAACAGATGAAATACCTATAAATAAATTAGAAGTATATAATACACTGTCTAACGATGAACTTACTATTCCATACGGTAAATTTTGGACTATTGCAGCACAAGATTTACGGAAATTTGCAGATTTTATCATTGTGTCTAACAAGGCCTTAGAAAGAGAATATGGAGGATTGATTATACCTCATGTTAGGAATGAAAGAGTATTTGATCCTAAACTTTATGATAAAAATGAGTTGAGAAAGAAGTATAATTTAAAAATTGAAGACAAACTAGTCCTGTTTTTTGGAACCCCTAGACTACATAAGGGATTAGATGTATTAGCTAAAGCTATTGGGAGTATATCACTAAAAAATATTAAGTTGTTAATTGTTGGAGAAACAACTGATAGGTCTGTTACTAATAAACTTAATGAATTGTCCAGAGGTAAAATTATTTTTATGCCTAATCAGCCATTCAGTATAATTCCGGAAATTGTTTCACTAGCAGATGTTGTATGCTTACCCCAAGATACGGAAAATCCTATTTCAAGATATCAATTACCGGCCAAAGCCATTGATGCTATAGGTATGGGAATCCCTTTATTGGTAACCGAAACGGAACCTTTAAAAGATATTATTGAAGAGGGCCTTGCCGGGGTAATAACAAAAGAAAATATTAGTGATAAAATTTTATTATCCTTATCAAAACCAAGTTCCATTTCCTCCCGAGAAATCTTCCTTGAAAAGTATAGTTATGATTCAGCAGCACGAAATATTTTCCCCTTAGTTCAAAAAGCAATCGCTTTGCCAAAGAAAATTGGCGAATATGAACTGAAGCCATTGACAGACTTTTTGATTCAGAAAGGATTATCCGTTGAACATAAGCCAGTGCCAAAAGTAGGGGTAGATTATGTTCTGTTTTGGAAGCAAAACGATACTACCTTGTATGGTCGAAGAGTTGATATGATAATTGATTATTTAGCAAAGAGATCAGACACAAGAAAAGTCATAGTATTTGATGCACCAATCTCTGTATCAGACCTTTCGTTGAAGAAAATGCATTGGGGCGATAATATGGTCGAACATCAATATATTTATTATAGAGCTTATGAGAAGGTGCTTGGGATGAGAGATAGCGAAAAGATTAAATACAAAGTGTTTATTTACAGTACAAATAAAAAAGGACAGGGTATAAAAATTAATAGCATGGAGTTTTTACATTTGTACAATGATTATATTAACCTAACATTCATACAGGAGGAGGTTGATCCTCACAAATCCATTTTTATTTTTTTCCCTAAGAATTTTCAAGCCAAAGAAATATTATCAAGGTTCAAACCAGGCTATTTAATAGCTGATGTTGTTGATGACCACAGATCATGGCCAAACACAACTGAAGAGCAGAGAGCAGAATTAACTCAAAATTACAAAGATATTTTGGGCAATGCCAATGAGGTATTTTGTAATTGCTTGGAAGTTCAAAGAAAAATGTTGGAATTCAACTCAAATATTAAAATTATTCCCAATGGATGCCAATTAAACCCTAATGTTGTGGTTCCAAAAAACGTTCAATATTCAGACTTTATCAAGGGTGTTGAAGCCGGGAAAAAAATAATTGGCTTTACAGGTAATTTGGAAAGCAAGATTGACATACCATTGCTTGAAAAACTTGCTGAACGATTTCCCAATGCTCTAATTGTACTTATTGGGTCAACTCACTCCAATCCACAAGTATTACAATTGAAATCGTTTCAAAATGTTTTTATGCCCGGTATTGTTCCTTACGAAGAAATTGGTGCTTGGATTTCTAAGTTTTCAGTAGGAATACTACCCCATTTGAGCACAGAACTTACAAAAAATATGAATCCATTGAAGGCTTATGTTTATCTAAATTACAATTTACCTGTTGTATCGACAAAAATTAGTAATATTCCCAGTGATTTGAAAGGATTTTTTGTTACTGAAAATGATGAGGAATTTATTAATATGGTCGAAAAAGTATTAACAGAAGGTAAACATTATAATCACAGCGACTTTGTCAAGACAAATTCATGGCAAGCAAGATTTACAGAAGAGTTTGATAGGATAGTAAAGAATGTTATATCTTTGTAGAAATAATGACCTTAAAACAAAATTAACACATAGAAATCATGAAACTTAAATCCTTAATTGTGTTAGCCGGTTTACTGGCTGTAGTTGCTAGCAGTTGCAAAAAAGTGGAAAAAAAGCCCCTGTCCGGGTATAAGTTTGATAACGAGCAGGGTATTATACGGATAGAAGAAACCAATGATTTTGTTGATGATCTTACCATTGATATGCACATTATGCTTCATGAATACCCAAAAACATGGACATCCATTGTATCAAAATTTATCACTGATAATGACAATGAGTTTAGTTTGAGAATCAAAAATAAAGATGAGGCTCAATGGTATTACGGGAATGGCACAAAAGCTTACGTTTTGCGTTGGAATCCTTCAGAGGTATTGCCCTTGAATCAATGGGTTAGATTGACAGCCATTAGGGATAGACAATTGAAAACGCTCAAGTTACTGGCCGATGGACAAGTTGTAGCAACAAAGGATTTCGTTGCTATGCCGAAAGCTGCCAATACAAAAGCAAATATTGTTATAATGTCACGAGCCTCTTTTTTTATTGAAGCGACCTTGTTTGATATGAAAATCTGGAATTCAGTATTAACAACAAAAGACTTGGAAAAAAATGCAATTATCACCAAACCGGAGTTACAAAGTGACCTAGTTGGATATTGGAAATTTGATAATATAACAGACGGTACATTTAAAGACTTATCAAAGGCAAAACGGGATGGAATAATTACTAAGGTTAAAAAATAATCATGAGTTTTGTAAGAAGATATTTATAGTATTCACTATTTCAAAACATAAATTTTTATTAATAGTGTTTTGTTTTTTCATGCCCTATCTCTTTCAAGATAAATTGAAAAATAATTATTTTATTAGAGGTACAAGTATCTAATTTTTAGTAGGATAAGTTTTATTATGACTTGTCGAGAAAGAATAGCATTTATTATTCTGGTAATTGTTTCAATGCTTATTTCAGTAGGTTTGCTATTTCATTTTAATTGTTATTTAAGCGAACCGCAAATAATAGAGGGTGAGATAGTTGTAAAAACAGGTTATGCTTCCCTTGTTTTTCATTTAGCTGTTACTCTGCTATTCATCATAGGTCTGTTCTTAATTAGAAGATGGTTAATAGCCAATGTATTCCTCATTATTAATTATTTTAAAAGAAAGCTGTATAATTTTGTTAAACAAGCCCTTCCCCATTCTCTAAAGAAGGTTGCATTTTTCTCCAAACCTAAACTATGGATAACAGGTTTTGGTGTTTTTATTGTCCTTATTCTTATTGCATTGTTTCAGACTTATACTTTATGGGATTATCAGGGCGAGGTGGCAGACGAGAATGCATTAGTGTATTTTGCCGTAGGTTTTTTTGGGGGGGATTTTGATCCACATTGGTATGGCTATGGAGCCTTGGGCATGTATTTGTTGTATGGGATTTATTATCTTTTCTCAATACTGATGCTATTCCTTGGCAAATTTGGAAGCCTTGATGAGTATGCAATGCAATTATTTTATAATGGGTATTTTATCCAAGTTGGACGTTATGTGTTCGCCATAGTTGGTTTGATAGCTCTTTATATATTTATTAAAATCCTAAGAGAGGCGAAAATTGCAAAACCATACTGGATTTTATTTGCCCTTGTATCCATTCTAAGCATAGACGCCATATTATTTGCAAATAAAATTCGCCCGGAGCAACTTATACTTTTGTTTGCTTCGTTAATGATTTTGTCCGCCATTAAAAGTAATGATAGAAAGTACTTGTATTTAATGGCGTTTGCTGTAAGTGGTGCCATTGCTTCAAAAATCACGGCAATGCCTTTTGTGTTGGTTCTGGCTGGTTATGCACTTTATCGGTTGTACACAAAAGAAGCAAAATGGTATGACATTGCAGGAGTAGTGGCTTTCTTAGTGATTTCATTATATATTTTGCAACCACAGAGCAATTGGTTTGTTAAAGTTATTAACATGATTCGTATTGGGATTGAGGGGCGAGGTGGGGGACAGGCAGAGGATGGTTTTTATTGGAGTAGGGATTACCATTATACTATTACCGAAAGACTAAGTGCCTTATACACAATTTTTGTTAAGTACTGCGGAAAACCCACCCTTATTACTTTACCTCTATTAGTTTTCACACGAAAATACCTCAAGATTGTTTTTCCCAGTATCTTGGTATTAATTCTATTGGTTGTACCCTATTTAGGGTCTCCAGAAATTATGTACTATTGGTTCTTACCAGCCTTTCCACTAATTAGATTTCTATCAATTATTGCAATTGTTGGGTTGTTTGAATGGATTGAAAAATTTATTTCATCAAAAAATCTTGCTTATGGAAAAATTGCCTCATATATTTTGAAAAGTGCACTTTATTTGGCAGTAATACTTTTTGTTCTACGACCACTTTTTATGAATTATTTAGGCCAATATCAGTGGAAAAGGACGAATAAAGAAATGGCTGAAGAATGGATTATGAAGAATTTGGCCGAGAAACATGTTGTGTTGATAGATGATAATTATCAACACATGCTGCCGAAGATTTACGATAAATCAAAAATGGTAAACTCTAAACAGATGTCCAGAGTTTTTTTGTATGAACGTGAAAACAATCAGTATTTGAACTATTTGTTTGAAAGATATATTCAGGATTATTATTACGAAATGCATGGCATAGGAGATGTAAGGGGCATTGAAATAGCTTGGATGCGCAGTATAATTAATAACGAATATATGAACTCATTCAAGGGAAAGTATTTTGTAACAACACCACCGGCATACAATCAATTTCTCAAAAGAAAAACATCAGATTTATCGGAACAACGTGTTAAACAACTTATTATAAACCGTCATTACTATCAGTATATTTTGTCCAATTCATTGGTGAAAAGATTTGACGATGGGATTGGACAGCCCATCGAAGTTTATTTTATAAATAATGAGTACTCTTCACCAATTGACTAGTAGTAGGTTTTCTAAAAATCAAAGGAGTTTGTTTTGCGTAATTGATATATATTTTGATAATACTACGAATGTGTCTGTTGATTGTTAGATGAAAGCATGGTTTAATGACATTGCACATAACAGCTTATTTTTGTACGGAGGTAACAAAGGAGACTATTTAGTTTGGAGGTTTATTAAATGATTTAGAATGTTACAAAAGCGATTAGCACAGCACACTACAAAAGCATCAAATTTTGAGGGCAATACAAACGTTTTCAAACTAGCATCAGTGTTTAACCCCTTTCATCGCATTAGAACAGCTTTTACTAGTTTTGAACATCAAAAAATTGATTATTACGATTTGTTGATTCATAGTGATTTTAGCACCCAAACTCTCATGATGTCTTTAGGTTTGGTTAGTTACCTTGCCCTGAAACTGAGTTGTTTGTAATATGGATATTATATCTTTTGCTCTATATGAGCTAACAAGAAGAGAATGAGAACCTTGCCAAAGAGGAAAAGTATCCCGAACTTATGGGACATTGGAAATTTGGAAATGATGAGGACAATGTGGTAAGAGATCTGTCGGGGAATACTTGGGATGCTTTTGTTAGGAGATAACTAGGTTTTGATATATAATTACTTACTAATAAAATATTAAGAGATGAAAAACTTTGAAATAGGTCAATATTTCGAGGACTTCGAAGTAGGGGGGGTAATCCGACACTCCACCTCAAAAACAATCTTCGAGAGTGATAATAATCTGTTCTCCCTTCTGACCATGAACCACCATCCATTACACACAAATATTGACTATGCTTCAAAGGAGCAGCATGGCAAAGTATTGGTAGTGGGTACATTGGTTTTTAGTTTGGTGGTTGGCATAACCGTACCCGATATTAGCGGGAAAGCCATAGCTAATTTGGGCTATGAGGATGTTAAGCATTTGGCTCCGGTATTTATTAATGATACCATATACGCAAAAACTAAGATTCTTGATAAATACGAGTCGAAATCCAAGCGTGACAGAGGAATTGTGTATGTAGAAACCATAGCCTATAATCAAAGAGATGAGGATGTTATGAGTTTTCGCAGGAAGGTACTAATTAAAAAAAGATAACAATGGAACAATACTTAATGCGCAGTTTAATGTTTGTACCAGGCCATAACGAAAGGCTGATGCAAAGTGCTTCCCGTTCGGAGGCTGATGTACTCCTTCTTGACATAGAGGATTCAGTACAACCTGTTGCCAACAAGCAATTAGCAAGGGATATGATATACCAATGGGTGAAAGAGGGTAAGTTTAATGACCACAGGGTTTTCCCGCGAGTGAACGACCGCGAAAGTGGTCAACTGCTTAAAGATGTTTACCAACTTACCATTGAGGGTATCCATGGATTCATGTATCCCAAATCAAAAAAGGGTGAGGATGTCTATTTCTTCTCCAAATTGCTAGAAACCATAGAGTACGAGAAGGGGATTCCGGTTGGTACATTTAAGATTATTCCACTTATTGAGACAGCAGCAGCGGTTCTAAACGCTCAGGAGATATGCCAGGCATCGGATAGGGTAGTAGCCATTGCCTATGGTTGCGAAGACTTTATCGCTGATTTGGAAGGAGTGCACGATTCAGAGCATCAGAGTTTGTTTATCCCACGAGCCATCATTGCCATGGCCGCCAGGGCCAATAATGTGATTCCCATTGATACAGTTCACATCAACGTTCACGATTTGGATGATTTGGAAGCAAATCTTAAGATAGCCAAAAATTTAGGATTTGAAGGGATGTTGGTACTTAACCCAAAAGAGCTGCCATTGGTTCATAAATACTTCTCTCCTGATAATAAGGAAGTTGAGGATGCTAGAGAAATGCTGAGGTTATCTGATGAGGCTGAAAAATTGGGAAAAGGGGTAGCCGTCATGAACGGAAAATTCATAGGACCACCCATGGTTATTATGGCAAAAAAGGTATTACGGAAAAATGCTCTAATTGAAGGGAAAACTAAAGGTTAGTCTTTAAATTTTTCAGTAAAAAATAACTAAAACATGAAGAAAACTCTTGTAAAACTAGGAGTGACAATTGCAGTACTACTTTTTACAATTTTTCACTTTGACATAGACTTTGATTTAGTTTTCAATTCAATTCAAAATGTATACTTCATTTTTATTGCTGTCTTTATACCTGTCTTAATAAATCCATTAATAGGTAATAACAGATGGAAATTTTTTTTGAAAGTACAGGGAGTAAATGAAAAAATTGGAACACTGATTAAATATAATTTTGTATCCTTATTTATGGGTTTAGCATTACCTGCGACTACCGGATCCGATGCATTAAGGATTTATTTTATCGAGAAGAAACACAATGATTACAAAGGGCGAGGGGGGGCTTCTGTTATTATTGAACGCTTAATTGGGTTTCTTCTATTGGCCATTTTGGGTTTGGTAGGCTCTATTATAGTATCAATAAAGACAGGCTCCGATAAAACAATATATATACTGAGCATTATTATCGTTTTTATACTATTTGTATTTGTTAGTTTAAAAAACAGATGGCTGTTTACTAAGATTTCAAATTTTTTAATAAAAGTTAAAAGATTCAAAAAAGTTTCAAATTATTTACATTCGTTATATCAGTCGTTAAACCTATTTCCCATAAAAAAATCATTAAAATATACCATCCCATTAATCTTAGCATTTCAGTTTTCGACAATAGTATGTGGGTATTTAGTTTTTTTAGCATTTGCTGTTGATTTGCCTTTTTACAATCATCTGGCTATCTTACCACTAATTCAGATAATTTCAATAATACCTGTATCAATTTCAGGATTTGGAATACGTGAAGGTAGTTTTGTATATTTTTATAGAATTCTTGGAGTAAACGAAAATATAGCCTTTTTTGCTTCTCTTCTTTATTTTTCATTATTAGTGTTGACCCCTGCTCTAATCGGAATGATTCTTTATTTGGTTGATAAAAAGGAATTTAGCAGGGTGATATAAACTTAATTTTCAAACAATATTCTAATTATGAATTTTCCTGAGATAAATATGTCGGTGGTGATTCCTGTATATTATGATCAGGATGTATTGCCAAAATTATATGATCGGTTAATTCCGGTTATGGAAAAAATATCGACACAATTTGAAATTATTCTGATTGATGATGGAAGTAAGGACAATTCTTTCAATGTTATTAAACAGTTAAAAAAGAAAGATGATAGGATAGTAGCAGTTAGGCTGACTCGAAATTTTGGACAAGCTAATGCCATAACAGCAGGTCTCGATTTGGCACAGTACGAGTATATTACGATTATGGATTCCGATTTGCAGGATCCTCCTGAATTTATTGAGGATTTGCTAAAAGCTTGTATGGAGAGTGATACAGATATGGCCATAGCCCGCCGTAAAACCCGGAAAGACACTTGGATTAAACGTACAGTTTCCAAGTTTTTCAATAAACTAACCTATTATGCCACCACTATAAAAATAGAGCAGGGTTTGGGAGTTTTTCGTGTGCTTAAACGCGAGGCTTACTTAAAAATAAAAAATGTTCCTGAAATTACGGGAACTACCTTAAGTTTACTCTATTGGGGTGGTTTTGATTATGTGGCCATCGATATGGATCGCGACAAACGGCAGGCAGGAAGCAGCGGTTATACATTAAGAAAAATGTTTAAACTTGCTTTGGATAGGATTTTCTCCTATTCTCTTTGGCCACTTAGAATAGCCACATTAATAGGTTTTGTAATGGCCGGTTTTAGCTTTATATGGGCATTGTTGATTTTAATAAAAAGGATTTTTTTCACCATATCTGTTGCAGGATGGACAACTAACATTGTCTTAATTCTGCTTTTATTTGGCATAAACTATATAATTATGGGAATTATTGGGGAGTATGTGGGACGAATATATATGGAGACAAAACAGAGACCCAAATATATTATTGGTAAAATTTATAGATAATGGAGAGAATAATAATAATTGGCGGCAAAGGTGCAGCAGTTGTTTTAGCAGACCAAATTATTCATGCAGTACAAAATTACAATGCAAAATATGAACTATTGGGCTATGCCATTGATGATGAAAGTTTAGGCGATAACATCAATGGTTTTCCTATTTTGGCAAAAATCAAAGACTTGCACGAAAAGTATGCTAAATATAGTGATGTGAAATATTTTTTTGCACTGTATAAACCATCGTGTATGAAAGAAAGGGTAGACTTGTTTAAGAGTTTAAATCTTCCCCACGAAAAGTTTATTAACTTTGTGCACCCATCTGCATTTGTGGCTCCTAGCGCAAAACTCGGAATTGGAAATGTTGTTTGTTCTAATGTTACCATAAATTCCAATGCACAAATTGGTAATTTCAATACACTTAATGGCAATGTTTTATTTGGTCATGATTCACAATTAGGGAATTATAATATTCTAGCTGGGAACTCTACCATCAGTTCAGAAATTTTAATAGGTGATGGCAATTTTATAGGTTTAAATTCAACCATAAGGGATAGGGTTGTAATGGGTGATTACAATATTATTGGCATGGCTTCGGCAGTTATTAAAAATATTGAATCAAATCAAACATTAGTGGGTGTTCCGGCGAAACAAATCTAATTGATGAAAATAATTACAGCAAATAGGGCAAGTGCTATTTTATTTTGGTTTTTGAAGAAGTTTTCCGATGGAGCTTATCTTCTTCCTGCCAATATTTGCCCCATTGTTCCGCTTACTTTTCTTAAAGCCAAAGTTAAATTCCAATTTGTTGACATTGAACCTAAAAACTATTGTATAGATAGAAATATGGTTTTGGATATGTTGAAAACAAATCCTAGAAAGTATAAAGGGATTGTTTTTGTGCATACATATGGGCGTGAGTATGAAGTAGAAGAGTTTTTTTCTGATTTAAAGAAACTAAATGAAGATTTTAAGATAATTGATGATAGGTGTTTGTGTTTCCCAAATGTAAATCAAATAATTGGTTTTGCTGATTTGGTGCTATTCAGTACAACTTATGGAAAGGTTGTTGATATGGGAAAAGGTGGTTTTGCCGTTGTGGAAGATAATGAGATATTTGAATCCAAATATTTATTATATAATCCTGAGGATTTGCAAAAACTAAATAATAATTGTAAATACTGTTATCAAAATAGTAAAAAGATATCTGTGGAGAATAACAACTGGCTGGATGCTGATTTGAACACCCTTGGGGAGGAGTATTTTATTGAAATAAGTAAGAAAATAGAGGAGTCAAAAAAGATTAAAAACTCTTTAAATAAAATCTACGATGATAAACTTCCGAACTCTATTAAGTTAGGCAAAGATTTTAATTCATGGAGATTTAATATTTTAGTAGATAATCAGCAGGAAATATTAGATTCAATATTGCAAAATAAACTATTTGCCAGTTCACATTATGATGTTACAAGCAAGATTTTCAATGACAACAAATACCCCGTTGCTGAAAACTTGTCAAAAGCAATAATAAACCTATTTAATGACAGGTATTTTTCTGAAGACAAAGCAATTAGAATTTGTGAAATCATAAATTCCCATATACAAAAATAGTTATGATACTATTAAAAGAACCATTTTACAGTCTATGAGTCCCTATGTTTTAGAAGAAATGGCTATGGGTAAAATCTAAGGAAATGAAGAGTTTTCCATAAGTTGACAAAGTTATTTATAAAGCTGTAATTAAAGATGGAGTTCATATCGGTTTAAATACGACTACCCGTGAAATTATTAATATTTGGTAAAAATGCAACGCTAGGAATGGGCTCGGTACTTACAAAAGATATGGGTGACAATGAGATTTGGGTAGGTAATTCGACAAAATTTTTAAGAAAAGCAGAATGAAAAGACTGCTTATTATCGGCGCAAACAATTTTCAACTACCATTAATAAAAAAAGCCAAGGATATGGGATTTGAAACCCATGTATTTGCATGGGAGGAGGGTGCTGTCGGGAAATCATTGGCTTATTGCTTCTACCCCATATCAATTACAGAGAAGGAGAAAATTTGTGATATAGCCCGCACTCTAAAACCGGTTGGTGTTATTTCCATTGCCTCCGATTTGGCAGCTATTACTGTAAACTATATTGCAGACAAACTTGGGTTAATAGGGAATAGTTTGGAAAGCACAACATTTTCTACCGACAAATACTTCATGCGCAGCAAATTGAGAAGTTTTTCGTTGCCATGCCCCGATTTTTATCTGGTTGATTGTGAAGCCCAAGAGTATAAAAAAATTCAATTCCCCGTAATTGTTAAACCCACCGACCGGAGTGGGAGTAGAGGGGTTTCAAAGGTTGAATCTTACGATGATCTTCCAAACGCTGTTGCTAGGGCAATGGATGAGTCTTTCGGTAAAAGAGTGATTGTGGAAGAGTACATTCAGGGGCAAGAATTCAGTGTAGAGATGATATCTTGGAAAGGGGAACACCATTTTTTGCAAATCACGGAGAAAGAAACATTTGGGCCTCCATATTTTGTAGAAAAGGCTCATCATCAACCGGCCTATCTGCCTGACTTGCTGAAACAGAGAATGATTGATATCGTTAAGAAATCACTTTCGGCTCTAGGCGTGGAGTATGGGGCTTCCCATTCGGAGTTAATGCTCACGAAAGACAATCAAATATATATTGTTGAAATCGGTGCCCGCATGGGTGGCGATTACATTGGCTCTGATCTAGTTCAGTTATCAACTGGTTTCGATTTTTTAAAAGCTACAATTGATATTGCTTGTGGAATAGCACCGAAAATAGAATTGACAAAGCAGGATTTCTCCGGAATATACTATAGCAATACTAAATCGGGTTATGTAGCTGAAATTATTGATAGAAGCCAGGAGTATAGTGAGATTGTTAGAAAAGAAATATATGTAGAGAAGGGACAGTATTTGCCACAGGTGAGAGAAAGTAACCAAAGAGGGGGATGTGCAATATATTACAGTAAACAAGGGAGGTTTGTACCCAATGAGGAAATCATTGAAATATTATTAACCTAATCACGCACTGGTTGTATTTAAAACATTGAGTTTCAATTTGACCTTTTTTAATTCCAATTTATGATTCCATTCAATAAGCCCTATTTGACCGGCAAAGAGGCTCACTACATGTACGATGCAGTGAATTCCGGTAAACTTTCGGGTAATGGCAAGTACACCAAGATGTGTCATGCTTTTTTTCAAGACAAATTTGGTTTTAAAAAATGCCTGCTCACCACTTCCTGTACCGATGCGCTGGAAATGGCAGCTCTACTTATCAATATTCAACCCGAAGACGAGGTGATCATGCCTTCTTATACTTTCGTCAGCACTGCCAATGCATTTGTTTTGCGCGGGGCAAAAATTGTTTTTGCCGATAGCCGTAAGGACCATCCGGGCATTGACGAGGAAGCCATTGAAGGACTCATAACGCCCAAAACAAGGGCCATAGTGCCGGTTCATTACGCAGGCGTTGCCTGCGATATGGACAGAATAATGGAACTGGCTAATCGTTATAGCCTGTTCGTTGTTGAGGATGCGGCGCAGGCCATCGATAGCTATTATACCGGTAAAAATGGTGTAAAAAAACCGCTGGGCTCCATTGGACACTTGGCTGCTTTTTCCTTCCATGAGACAAAAAATATAATATCAGGCGAAGGCGGGATGCTTGTTATTAACGATGAGCAGTTTGCAAAACGCGCCGAAATATTATGGGAGAAAGGAACCAATCGTGCTGCATTTTTTCGGGGCGAGGTGGATAAGTATGGGTGGGTGGATATTGGTTCGTCATTCCTCCCCTCCGAAATAATAGCTGCATTCCTTTATGCTCAGCTGGAGCATTTGGAGCAAATACAGCAAAAGAGGAGAGATATTTGGAATTATTACAATGATAAACTCGGTCAATGGGCAAGTGAAAATGACATAGACTTACCTTTCATCCCTGATTTTGCAACCAACAACGGCCATCTTTTCTACATGGTTTGCAAAAATCTTGAGCAACGCACCCAAATTGTTGAAAAATTAAAAACCAATGGCATTCTGTCGGTTTTTCACTACTTAAGTTTGCACCAAAGTCAGTTCTATAGAAACAAACACACCGGCTCCGATTTGCCGCAATCTAACAGGTACTCCGATTGTCTGCTCCGGTTGCCTCTTTTCTTTGAGTTGAGCACGAGTGATATTACTAGAGTTTGCGATGTACTGAAGTCTGCATTAATTTGAGGTTAGCTACCTCTTTCGATCATAATAATAATATGTAATTTCATGGCAATGAGGCTTTTCCTATACTTTCAAGCGTTGTTTTTTCTTTGTATTTCATTTTTCAACGCAAAGCCCATTGAGCCGCAGGCAGTAATTGGGTTGTCCGAGGGTTGGGCAGGTAACACGGTGAATACGGTAATTTTCAGGCATCATGGTATTGTAACCTTTGGAGGATATCAGTTTACAGCATTTTACAGGGATACCGCGAATATAATTCTTATCCAAAGGGAATTGCAAACCGATAAGTGGCATGCCGATACTTTGAAAGGCAACTATCGAATTGGTGACGCCCATAACTCCATCAGCCTCGGCATTGATAAAAAGGGGTATATACACATTGCTTACGATCACCATGGACATTCCTTGCGTTATCAGGTTTCTGATATCCCGTTGAATATCAGCGAGTGGGGCAAACCAAAGCCAATGACCGGACTGAGGGAGACTACGGTTACCTACCCGGCATTTGTTATGAATCCTATGGATTCAACGTTGATGTTTCTATATAGGGATGGCGGGGCAACCAATGGGCAGGCGTGTATGAAAATTTACGATACCGACAGTGAAACATGGAGTGATATGCCCAATTGCATCCTGTCAGGACGAAATCAGAAGCCCTGGTCAAGTAACCCGTATTGGAATCACCCGGCTTTCGATGGCATGGGGAAAATGCATCTATCCTATGTGTGGAGAACCCGCAGTGTTACTAAAAATGAAATGTCGTTGATCAATAATATCGGGATTGACTACATTGCAACATCCGACAATGGTAAATCGTGGTTAACTGTACATGGTATAACGGCAACGTTGCCCATAACACAAGTGAATAGCGAGACCGTGTGGGCAGTGCCCGTAGGGGCAAACCTTATCAATCAAACCAGTATGGCCGTTGACGGCCATGGAAATCCCCATATAGCATATTATGCCAACGACGAGAATGGCATAACGCAGTATCAGCACTTATGGTACGATGGAAAAAAGTGGAACAACACCGTTGTGTCCAACAGAAAGAATGTGTTTAACCTCTCGGGAGGCGGAACGCTTCAGATTCCCTTTAGCCGACCCGAAATAGTAATCGACAGAAAGGATATTGTTCATATCATTTTAAGAGCCGATTTCACCAATGATAAAATGTCGGTATTAACACTTTACCCGCCAAATTATGAGTTTGATGAGGCCAATATAAAGGTCTTATGGAACGAACCACTTGGTTATGCTGAACCCATTATTGACCGTACCCGCTGGGCAAAGGATAATATACTCTCCATGCTGATTCAATACAATCATCAACCCGACGGTGATAGGGATGTTGAGAAAAGCGTTAGCCCGATATATATTGTTGATTGGGACTTGAGTTCTGTGTGTAAGTAGTTGAATTTTTGCTGTCTTGTTAAAAAATTTTGAACATTAATATAAACCTATCCCAACCCCTGCAAGGTGCAAAATCGTGTCAGGGGTGTTTTTATATAAATATGTACGCCCACACATTATTTCATAGTTTTACTTATAAACTCAAGCAAATACAGTACTCTTAAAAGAGAGATGAAAATCTTTCGCACTTCATGGTATCTCCTCAAGGATCTCCTCAAAGATATACTGCATGCCTTGCCATTTGTTCCCTACCGTAAGCCCAGCAAGCGGAGAAAGGTGTGGAACAGGGTTAGGGAAAGGAGGTTCTTGAGAAGGATTGATGCAATCTATCTAGCCCACAGGGATTCGGTTGATGCCATTGAGGTATCCATCGTAATGCCTGCATACAACAGGGCATTTTGCATCCATAAACCCATTGCCGGCGTGCTGAATCAGCATCACACCAACTGGGAACTACTGATTGTTGACGATGGCAGCACCGACGGGTTGGCCTCGCTCATTGCCGACAAGTACAACGATGGGCGTATTCGCTATTTTCCCACGGAGCACCTGGGGGTATCGCATGCCCGCAACCACGGACTGGAAAGGGCGCGGGGGAAGTACATTTTTTACCTGGATACCGACAATGCGTGGTACCCCAGTTATCTGCGAACCATGATTGTCTTTATGGACTACGGAGGGCTCGATGCCTGTTATGCCGGAGCAAGGATAATCAACGACGGCAATGAGACCATCGGCTATTTTGGCGAACGCTTTGTGTGGGCCCAATGTTGGGAGTTGAACCATATTGACATCAACAGCTTCGGTCATCGAAAGGATGTGGTGGGCAAAGGCTTTCGTTTCGACGAGAGCCTGAACAGGCTTGTGGACTGGGATTTTATTCTGGCGCTAACCGCCAATCATCGTACTGCCTATGCCCCTTTTCTGGGAGTGGAGTACTACGACGGGGAGAAGGGCTCCCGGATAACCTTCACACGGTATGAGGGCGAAAGGGTGGAGGAGTTGAAAGCACAAATTCAGAACAAGCATCGGGAAATGCTCAACCTGCCCAATACCTCTGCACGGCAGTTACGACCGAGCTGGAGGGAGGCATTGAGGCATGGCGAAATGGCAAATAAGGGATAATCCAAAGATTCACTGCTTCCCTTTTTTATGAAATATTTGACATCCATTATATTGGAGCAGTGCCACGAAAGTGGCTTATTATTTCAAAGAGCAGCCCTTGCGGATTGTGAGATTAGCGTTATTTTTGCCGCGGGACTTGGGGGTGACTTGGTACGCAGAAATTCACCTTTACGGTCAAGCAGTTTTATTTTTAGCGCTGATGGACAGCGCAATATTAAATAGCCATTAGCCTATGTGTGGATATACCGGTATCATCAATCTGAAAAACCAAGGGGTCAACATCACCGAGTTGGCCGCAATGACCGAAGCAATCAACCATAGGGGCCCCGACGATACCGGTATTGTTGTCTATTCCAATCGCGAGGCTACATTCAAGGAGTTCAAACCATCCGATGCTGTCACTACCCTTCAGGGCTATAATTGTGGAGTAGGTTTTAAGCGGTTGAGCATTTTCGATTTATCGGAAAGTGGGCATCAACCCATGGTGGATTACAAGAATGGGGTAATAATTGCCTTTAACGGAGGCATTTTCAATGCCTTTGAGTACAAATCGATACTTGAAAGCAAAGGGTTTGCCTTTAGGAGTAAAACCGATACCGAAATCATACTTTACCTTTACCAGCTATTGGGTTTCGAAAGGATGCTCGAAAAACTCAACGGTATGTTTGCCCTGTGTATCATCGATTTAAAAAGGAAAACCACCTACATCGCCAGGGACAGAATGGGCATAAAACCAATGTATTACCATAAAAATGGCGATACTTTTATTTTTGGTTCCGAGGTAAAGACCTTTCTATACCATAGCGGTTTCAAAGCGGAGTTGGATTACTCAAAACTCGATGAGTACACACGCTTTGGGCATATAGCCGGAGAGGAAACCCTGTTGAAAAACGTTCATGCCCTTCAGCCCGGCCATTATATCGAAGTAAATCCCGATGGCATCCAAATCAGGAAGTATTGGGAGATTTATAATGGTGACCAGGTATTGGATATTGATTTTGAAGAGGCCAAACGGTGGTTGGAAGAAAAGCTACAGCAGAGTTTGCAGCTGCAACTTCTGGGCGATGTTAAGATTGGTTGTCAGCTGTCGGGAAGCATTGGCTCATCGCTTATTGCCATGCTGGCTGCTGATACCCTGAAAAGCCGCAATGCCGGTACGGTATCGGTGATACCCAATAGTCAGCACTCTGCGGAAGAGCAGCGCATCGACTACGCTTTGGGTAAAATCGGCATTGAGGGCCATAAGTTTGTTTTGAGCACCGACTATTACGTTGAAAATTTTGCCAAGGCCGTTTGGCATTTCGATTTCCCCCTGTTTTCGCCCACCGCACTTGGAGCCCTGCTGTTGGCAGGAAGGGCAAGGGATTACTTCACCGTATTCCTTAGCGGCGATGGTGCCGATGAGCTGCTGGTGGGGCCACCTCATCTGCTCAACAGTATGCAGAATCGTGGGGGGGGAGATGGAAACGGTAAAGATGTATCGGCCGTAGATCGGTATATTGATGCCTCTGCCCATTTCAATCCCGATTTGCTGATGCAAATGAAACCCGACTTCCGGATGGATTCAACGGCAGTTAAAAGGAAGGAAATTTTTAATTCGGGCAATGGCAGTTTCGTCCGCAAGAGTCAGAGGTACGAATTGATCACCACTCTAATGGATTTGTTGATGAGGCACGAGAAGATGACCATGGCCCAATCCATGGAAAACAGGGTGCCGTTCCTTGACCATAATGTGGTTGATTTCGCCAGGCGATTACCTGATAAGTATTTGGTACAAAATGGATTGACCCAAAATGGTGGTGCGGGGACTATCCTAAAAGGTGTATCTGAGAAATACTTTGGTAAGGAGTTTTCCAATGCTACATCCGCAGGCCTCGAAATACCGCTGACCGATATTTATAGCAATAGAGATTTTCGCACATGGGTACTCGATACCATTGTCCCCGGCATCAGGAAGCGGGGTATTTACAATGTGGCTTTGGTGGAAAAGCATTTCTCCCATTTGCCTGCCATGTCGCAGCACGAAGGGGCTGCAGCCTGGGCATTGATTAGTTTTGAGACATGGGCACGGCTATTTCTTGATAAAATTTCACTGTCTGCCGTTTAAATTAATATGCTTGGTTCGTGTTGCCGTTAGTCATCCCGGTGGCTTTATCAAACACAAAATTTCAACTCACGCTATAGGTTTACTCAAAAGGTTCAGATTTGCCAACCGTAAGCGTAATAATTCCCAATTACAACCATGCCCGCTTTCTGCCAAAGCGGATTGAGAGCGTTCTTCATCAAACTTACGCTGATATAGAGGTTATCATCCTCGATGATTGCTCCACCGACAACAGCCGTGAGGTAATGGAACGGTACGCCTCGCAGGATAGGCGAATTAGTACCTGTATTAACGAACACAATTCGGGCAGTCCATTCAGGCAGTGGAAAAAGGGTATGGATTTGGCCAAGGGCCAATACATTTGGATTGCCGAATCTGACGATTTTGCCCATGCTGAGCTTCTAGCAAGGCTCATGGGTGCCATTGAGCAAAATGAAGGAGTTGATTTGGCCTATTGCCAGTCGAATTTTGTGAACGCCGATGATGAGGTGGTGGGCAATCATCTTCAAAACCTCAGCGTGCTTCATCCAACCCTTTGGCAGAGCGATTTCTGCATGGATGGCAATGAGTTGCTGGCCCGTTTTATGCCCATTATCAACGTAATTCCCAATGCGGGTGCCGTTCTCTTCCGACATAATTTGATATCCAAGGTCAATTGGACAAAACTTTTCAGCTTCAGGCTGGGAGGCGACAGGTACTTTTGGGTTGAACTGCTACACAACAGCAGGCTTTGCTTCGTATCGCAACCATTGAATTATTTCAGGATGGATGGTGAGACTCAAAGGGGGAAGTATATCTATACCTCTTTATATCTTAGGGAGATAGCGGACAACGTATGGGGTATTTGCAAACGAACTAGGGTGAGCAGAAAGGTGAAAACCTTGGCGCTAAAACAGTGGGGGCAATACTACCGCAAAGCGAGGAAGCATACCCGGGAGGGCTTTTTTCAATTTCATTGGAACACGTTTCCGGCATTGGCAAAACTTTTTGGTGCCTATTTAAAATAATAATTTGAAAATCAGATTATTGATTCTGTTTTTTCTATTTCTAGATTTTTTAACAAGGCAAAGCCATATTGTTATTAAACACAATACGATAAAATTCATTCCATTATTGGTAATATTACCCTTTATTTGTAGTTAGAGTTGTAATTACATCTTATTGTATCATCGTTTTTTAGAAAAGGTAATGATTAAGATTAAAAATATCTGTTGCATTGGAGCAGGCTATGTGGGTGGACCCACCATGGCAGTGATTGCTCAGAAATGTCCTGAAATTAGGGTAACCGTTGTTGATATCAATCCCGACCGCATTGCCGCATGGCAAACCGATGAGTTGCCCGTGTACGAGCCCGGGCTGTTGGAGGTGGTAAAGGAGGCACGGGGTCGTAACCTTTTCTTTTCCACCGATATCGAGAAGGGGATTAGGGAGGCCGAAATGATTTTTATCAGCGTGAATACCCCTACCAAAACGTACGGTACGGGCAAAGGACGCGCCGCAGATCTTAAGTATGTTGAGTTGAGTGCAAGGCAGATTGCTCAAACAGCCACATCGGATAAGATAGTGGTGGAGAAATCGACCCTGCCGGTACGAACGGCGCAATCCATTAAGGCAATCTTAGACGAAAGCAGCAACGGGGTGAAGTTTAGGGTTCTGTCGAACCCCGAGTTTTTGGCCGAGGGAACGGCTGTAAGCGATTTGCTCCATCCCGACCGCGTGCTCATTGGAGGCGATCAAACCCCCGAAGGGCTGGAGGCCATTGAGGCGCTCACCGATATTTATGCCCACTGGGTACCCCGCGAGAGGATTATCCAAACCCGCCTCTGGTCGTCGGAGTTGAGCAAGCTCGTTGCCAACGCCTTTTTGGCTCAGCGGATTTCGTCAATCAACAGCATATCGGCCCTTTGCGAAGCAACCGATGCCGATGTGGATGAGGTGGCCCACGCCATTGGAACCGATAGCCGTATCGGCCCCAAGTTTTTAAAATCATCGGTGGGTTTTGGGGGGAGCTGTTTCCAAAAGGATATTCTTAACCTGGTTTACCTGTGCGAGCACTTTGGTCTACCCGAGGTGGCTGCCTACTGGGATCAGGTGGTGATTATGAACGATTACCAGAAGCGCCGTTTTGCTCAAAAAATAATTACCTCCCTGTTCAATACCGTTACTGATAAGAAAATTGCCATGCTGGGATGGGCGTTTAAAAAGGATACCAACGATACCAGGGAGTCGGCAGCCATATACGTTACCGATCATCTACTCAACGACTTGGCTCTGGTTCATGTGTACGACCCCCGTGTGCCTGCCGGCAGTATGTACAACGATTTAAACTTCCTGAGCAGTCGCTCACCGGAGGAGAACGAAAGGATGCTTACCGTTCACAACAACCCATACGATGCTTGTAAGGATGCACATGCCATTGCGGTGGTCACCGAGTGGGACGAGTTTAAAACCCTCGATTGGAAAAGGATATTCAGCAGCATGAAGAAGCCCGCATTCCTGTTCGATGGACGTAATATCCTTGACCATGCCGCCCTGCGCAAGATTGGCTTTAAAGTGTATGCCATTGGAAAGGGTGAAAAAATGTGATTGGCAACCATAATCAAAGCAACAAAACCATTTAAAAATGAAAGGAATAATACTTGCCGGCGGTGCCGGCACCCGTTTACACCCCGTAACGAGGGCCATAAGCAAGCAGTTGCTACCGGTTTACGACAAACCCATGATTTACTATCCTCTTTCGGTGCTGATGCTGGCCGGAATCAGGGATATCCTGATTATTTCCACACCGCACGATTTGCCCAATTTCAAGAACCTTTTTGGAAGCGGGAAGCAATTGGGGGTAAATTTTGAGTACGCCGAGCAGCCCTCACCCGACGGATTGGCGCAGGCTTTCATCATTGGTGAGAGTTTCATTGGTAAGGATAATGTGTGCCTTGTGCTGGGCGACAACATTTTTTACGGTGCAGGATTGCAAAAGATGTTGCAAAATTCGGTGAGCATGGTCGATAATGAGGGAAAATCGGTTGTGTTCGGTTACTATGTTGATGATCCGGAGAGGTATGGGGTGGCCGAAATTGATAAGCAGGGAAATGTGCTTAGCATTGAGGAGAAACCCAAGGAGCCCAAGTCCAACTATGCGGTGGTTGGCCTCTATTTCTACCCAAACAGCGTGGTGGAGGTTGCCAAAAATGTGAAACCCTCGTGGCGCGGCGAGCTGGAGATAACATCTGTGAATCAGGAGTACCTCCAAAGGGGTAGCCTCAAACTTCAGGTGATGAGCAGAGGATACGCATGGTTGGATACAGGAACCCACGAAGCGCTTTCCGAAGCCACAGATTTTGTTAAAACCATCGAGAAGAGGACCAGCCTCAAGATTTCGTGTATCGAAGAGATTGCGCTGATCATGGGATATATCGATAGGGACCAATTTGTGAAGCTCACCCAAGAGTTGGGCAAAAGCACTTATGCCGATTACCTGAAGAGATTGATAAAAAGCAGATAGCCATTAAGGCACTAATTATTAAGGAGGAAGACATGAAAAAAACCATTATCGTTACCGGCGGAGCCGGATTCATTGGGTCGAATCTCGTTCACCTTTTATATAAAAGCGATAAGTATCGGATTATCAATATGGATGCCCTGACCTATGCAGGGAATCTGAACTCGTTGAAAAGCCTTGACGATGCATCAAAATATGTTTTTGAAAAATGCGATGTGGCTGATAAGGAGGCTCTTTTTGCCCTGTTTGATAAGTATCAACCCGAGGGTGTTTTCCATTTGGCTGCCGAGTCGCATGTTGACCGCTCCATAGATGGCCCGGGACAGTTTATGGTTACCAATATCATGGGAACCTACAACATGCTTGAGGCCACCCGACGTCACCTGGCCTCCCTCTCTGATACCAAGAAGCAGCAATTCAGATTTTTACATATTTCCACAGATGAGGTTTTCGGGTCGTTAGGCAAGGAGGGATACTTCACCGAGACCACACCATACGACCCACGCTCGCCATACTCGTCCAGCAAAGCCTCGTCCGACCATTTGGTTAGGGCTTGGTTTCACACCTTCGGGCTGCCTGTCCTCATCACCAATTGCTCAAACAATTACGGGCCCTATCAGTTTCCCGAGAAGTTGATACCCGTTGTGATACTAAAATGTTTGTCCGAAGAGCAGATTCCCGTTTACGGGAAGGGTGACAACGTCCGCGATTGGCTCTATGTTGAGGACCATGCTCACGCCCTGATAACTGTTTTCGAGAAGGGTACAATTGGCGAAACGTACAATGTGGGTGGCAATACCGAGAAGCAGAACATAGAGATTGTGCGAACCATTTGCACCATTCTGGATGAGATGGTTAAACCCAGATCGGTGAAGAAGAGGGAGGAGTTGATAACCTTTGTGAAGGACAGACCCGGACACGACCAACGGTATGCCATTGATGCCACTAAGATTAAGAAGGAGTTGGGTTGGTCACCCCAAACCAGATTCGAGGAGGGGATTAGGAGCACTGTTAAATGGTATATCGATAATGAAAAGTGGTGGAGGGACATTCTCTCGGGCGACTACAAGTTGGAACGCTTGGGACAGATTGATTAATATCAAATAGGCAAGGTTTTATTGATTAAGCATATGGTTTTTAACAAAACATTCATCGATGGGGTATTTATCATCGAACCCAAAGTTTTTGGCGATTCCAGGGGATACTTTTTCGAATCGTACAACCAGAAAGAGTTTGAAGAGAAGGTGGGACCCATAACCTTTGTGCAGGATAACGAATCGAAGTCGAGCTATGGCGTGCTAAGGGGGTTGCATTTTCAAAAGCCCCCGTTTGCTCAGGCAAAACTTGTCAGATGCGCCGAGGGAGAGGTGTTTGATGTGGCGGTGGATTTGCGACAGGCATCGCCAACGTTTGGTAAGTATGTGGCGGTCAATCTTTCAGGTGAAAACAAGAAGCAACTTTTCATTCCGCGGGGGTTTGCACATGGGTTTGTCGTGCTAAGCCAAAACGCAGTGATAATCTACAAAGTGGATAATCTTTATGCCCCTGAGTACGATACGGGTATCATGTGGAATGACCCGCAGTTGAACATCAACTGGGGTATTGAGGAAGAAGATATTATCCTTTCTACCAAGGATACAAGTTTGCCATTACTTCGGGATACAGATGTGAAGTTCTAAAAGGATACCGACTATTATACAACTAAATCAGCACCTTCCAATGGATAGGTGCTTTTTCTTTTTTGGCAAAGTGGTAAAACAGACAGGTTAATTTTTTCTCATTCTGAAGAGTCCGTAAATATTTAAGGCTGCTCCCACAATAGTCCCGGCAATTTGCCCCAAGCCAAATCCGGGAGTTCGGCCAATGCCTATGTCATCAAGGAAAATGGAAAAAAGTAGTAATGCTAATCCAAGGGCTGCAATAGTGATTCCGAGTATTTTGTTGTTTCTCATCGTTGGTTTAGGATTAGTTGAGGGTTTGAAGATGTAAAAATAGTGGCTTTAAACAACAAATCCTCGTTCTTGAGCCAATAGATAACCTTTATAAAGAAAAAGGAAACAACAAATAGATAAAAAAGCACTTGCAGTTTGGCTACTTACCCCCGCCACACTCAGCTTTAATCATTTTGCAGGCATTCATGTTTCCGCGGCTGCACGATGCATGGAAATCGGCGCAGGCCTTGGGCTTATTCCCCGAACGAAGGTGTGCCATACCCCTGTTGTAGTAGCCCATAGCGTTCTCGGGGTCCAAATCCAGCGATTTATTGTAATCCTGTATGGCGTCATCAAAATTTCCCATTCTGTAACTGATGAATGCCCTGTAGTTCAGGGCAGATGTGCTCCTGGGGTTAATATCCAATGCCTCCGTAAAATCGTCCATGGCGCTTGAAAAATTTTCGTCCTTCAGATGGGCAGCCCCCCTGTTGATATGGATTGAAACAGCAATTGGGCCCGATGCCAGTTCAAGCGCCTTGTCAAAATCGGCAATGGCCTTACGTGGTTGACCCTTTAAGTTGTTCAGAATCCCACGACGCATGTGGAACTCAGCGCTACTGGGGTAATCCTTCAGGGCTAAATCGATATAGCGTTGAGCTTCTTTAAAATTTTCGGTTAGGGTATGCGCCCTGATGATGCCGCTAAGGGCAGCTGTATCCCGTGGATTTTCTTTCAAAGCCATGGAAAAATCGTTGACGGCAGCCGAAAAATTCTTCGACTCAAGGTTCTGATAACCCGAAGCGATAAGCCCATCCGATTGAGCAACCGATATGCAAGGCAAATATAGAGCAAAGATAATGAGGTATATGGTTAGCGTTCTCATGTTAGCCAATATGTTCGAAATATAGCATAATTCTTATTATGTAGCAAACGAAGCTTCAAGTTTAGTCCTGTTCAGTAGTGCCCGTCCAAGGGTTATCTCATCAGTGTACTCCAAATCATCGCCAATGGCGACTCCCCTTGCTATAGCTGTTATCTCAATATCGAAATTTTTAATCTTCTTGTACAGATAAAAAATGGTTGTGTCGCCTTCCATGGTGGCACTTAAGGCCATTATAACCTCTTTAACGGAACCCTGGGCAATTTTGTTTATCAAACCCTCGATGTTCAAATCAGCCGGGCCGATCCCATTCATAGGATTGATTAAGCCACCCAAAACGAAATAGAGCCCATTGTACTGATTGGTTGATTCCAAGGACATTACATCTTTAATGTTCTCAACTATGCAAAGGAGGGACGAATCCCTGCGAGGATTGGCACAAATGCTACAAATCTCCGTGTCGGAAATGTTCATACACTCCTTACAGTATTTTACATTCTGCTTGAGCTCTTTCAAGGCATTGGAGAACGATTCTACTTCGTTCGTGGGCTGTTTAAGGAGATGCAGCACAAGCCGCAGGGCTGTTTTCCTGCCAATGCCGGGTAACTTGGCAAATTCATCAACCGCATTCTCAAGAAGTTTCGAAGGGTAGTTATGGATGTGCATAATACTCTTTTACGAACTACTGCAAATCTACAAATTATCAACCAAAAGCGGTTGAAAGAAAAAATTTTTTATTTCACCTTTTTTCCATAGCATTGCACGGTTATTTTCGGAGCAGGTTTCACTAATAATTAATAGCATTGGAACTTGCCCGGGGATATGAAAGAATTTTCGCATGGAGCCTATTTGGGTGATTCTTATCATCGTTTTATACTTCGGTGTGCTGATAGCCATTGGTGCCTATACGGGCCGTAATGCCAACAATGAGGCTTTTTTCTTGGGCAATCGGCGTTCGCCCTGGTATATAGTGGCCTTTGGCATGCTGGGAGCCTCGCTTTCGGGGGTAACATTTATCTCCGTTCCGGGCATGGTGGGTGCCAGTCAATTCTCATACCTGCAACTTGTGCTGGGCTACCTGTTAGGCTATTATGTGATTGCCAATGTTCTGTTGCCATTGTATTACAGGCTAAACCTAACATCTATTTACACCTATCTCGATGGTCGTTTTGGGTTTTTCAGCTATAAAACCGGATCGGTATTCTTCCTGATTTCAAGGCTTGTGGGTTCTTCGTTCCGGCTTTATTTAGTGGCTGCCGTGCTGCAAGTCAATGTTTTCAATGCATGGCATGTTCCATTCTGGGTAACAGTAGTGATTACTATTGTACTGATTTGGATTTATACCAACAGAGGAGGCATCAAGACAATAATTTGGACCGATACGTTGCAAACAGCAGTTATGTTGGCAACGGTAATCCTTTGTATTATCTTTATCGCCAAGCAAATGGACCTGTCGTTCGCCCAGATGGTTCAAACCATTCGCGATAGCGAGTATAGCCGTACCTGGTTTTTCGATGATTGGAACGATAAGAGACACTTTGTGAAACAGTTCTTTAGCGGGGTGTTCATTACCATCGTGATGACAGGGCTGGACCAGGATATGATGCAAAAGAACCTGAGCTGTCGGAACCTTGGCGATGCCAAAAAAAACATGTATTGGTACGGATTTGCCTTCCTGCCGGTTAACCTTATTTTCCTTTCCCTTGGCGTATTGCTGTTCGTTTTTGCGCATAGAAACGGAATAGCCATTCCTGCCCAGAGCGATGACCTGTTTCCCATAATCGCCACGCAGGGCTATCTCCCCAAGGTGGTTAGCGTACTATTCATTATCGGCATCATTGCGGCTGCATATTCAAGCGCCGATTCGGCGCTGACTGCTCTAACCACTTCGTTTACTGTAGATATTCTTAACCTAAAGGGGAGGAGCGAGGATGAGCAAAAAACGGTACGCCGTCGGGTTCACATTGCATTCTCGGTACTTAGCGCACTGGTTATCATGGTTTTTAGAGCGGTAAACGACCAAAGCGTTATCAATTCTATTTTTACCGTGGCAGGATACACCTATGGGCCGTTGCTTGGACTGTACGCATTCGGACTATTCACTAAATTGGATGTGAAAGACAAGTGGGTCCCGCTTATAGCAATTCTTTCGCCCATCATCTGCTATTTCCTGTCGAAGTATTCTCAAGAAATATTCAACGGCTATAGGTTTGGTTTTGAACTCTTGATGGTAAATGGTTTCTTTACCTTTATGGGTTTGCTTGCAGTTAGCAATCGGAACAGGCGGGTGCTTCATTCGTAATCAATACCCTTTTTGAATTTCCATTTTAGGTCATTAATCGCTTGGAAAAAACGCTTTCCTTTTATTCAACTCGATGATTGTAAGGTTGATATATGCATTTTTAGCAAGAATTATAATACTCAAAAAAAGCATTGGCAATCCCTGCCATTGGAATAGTTCAATGGAGGTTCATTGTATCACATCTGTCTAATAATTAACGTCTTACAGCATTAGTAAATACATTTGATTAAAAGAGAATCAGTATGGAAATTTGTACGTATATTTGCGCCCTTACACCAATGGGACTATTGGTTAAATACAAACCAACGCTGATTACATGGTAACATACAGTAGTTTAACTCTAAAAGACATACTGAATCGTTCGCGCGTACAGTATGCCGATCTGCCCTCATTATCCTTTGTAGGTGAAAAGCCGATAACCTACAACGACCTTTCGATTCATATTACCAACACCTCGGGATTATTGATCTCGTTGGGTATTGAGAAGGGCGACAGGGTTGCTTTACTTGGCGAAAACAGCCCCAACTGGGGCATTGCCTATTTTGCCATTGCCTGTATTGGCGCGGTGGTAGTACCCATTTTACCCGATTTTTCGGTAGTTGAAGTTCAACGAATTATAGAGCATAGTGGAGCTAAGTCCATTTTCGTTTCGTCAAAGTTATACCCAAAGATTGAAAATATCGGCAGGATTGGCTCTCCTGATGTGATTCTACTAAACAACTTTCAAGTTGTCATGCCCGGTGAAAGTGCTGAATCATTATCGGTTGACTATACCTTACCTGAGCCCATAGCCAACATTGAGTTTTCAGGTTTCAACTATCCTGAACCCATGGAGGAAGATCTGTTGGCCATACTTTATACCTCGGGAACAACCGGTAATCCTAAAGGGGTGATGCTAACCCATAAAAATATAATTTCGAACTGTCTTTCCACTTTCCAAATACAGGAAATCAACTCAAACGATAGGCTGGTTAGCCTTTTACCCCTTTCGCACACCTATGAGTGTACCATTGGCTTTATCATGCCCTTAATGAGAGGCGCATCGGTTTACTATTTACAAAAACCACCTACTGCAGCGGTAATCATTCCTGCGCTTCAGTTGATAAAACCAACCATGATGCTGGTTGTACCTTTGATAATCGAAAAGATATTCAAAGCGAAAATATTGCCCCAGCTAACATCGTCGAAATTGAAAGCGAAGCTTTATCAGAAACCCTTTTTTAGGAAATTGCTACACAAAGTGGCTGCCCACAAACTGCACAAAACTTTTGGCGGAAAGTTGCATTTCTTCGGGATTGGTGGTTCGAAGTTATCGTACGATGTAGAGCGATTCCTGTTTGAAGGGGGCTTCCCATATGCCATTGGCTACGGCATGACCGAGGCTTCCCCACTTATTTCGGGATGTGCCCCATCATTGGTTAAGTTCCGTTGTGCGGGCTTTTCGATTCCGGGGCAGGAAGTTAAAATACATGAGCCCAATTCCGACACGGGAGAGGGGGAAGTATGGGTGAGAGGTGCCAATATTATGTCGGGTTACTACAATGATGAACAGGCAACTAAAAAGGTGCTTACTGAAGATGGGTGGCTGAAGAGCGGTGATTTGGGTATTCTACATCCCAATGGCTTTATTGAGTTGAAAGGCAGGCTGAAAAATATGATAGTGGGCCCAAGCGGTGAGAATATCTATCCCGAGGATATTGAGGATGTGATCAATACCCATGCCATGGTGCTCGAATCCATGGTTTATGAAATGCGTGGTAAGTTGATTGCCAAGGTTCAGCTGAATCGTGAGGAGTTACAGGCAAAGTACGCCATGTTGAAGGAAACGGCGCTCACTATCCAGCAGATGATTGATGAACGGATTCTGGAAATAATGAAGGAAATCCAGGAGTATGTCAACTCAAGGGTGGCCACCTTTTCCAGGCTTCACCTTGTGATTGAACAGGTTGAACCCTTTGAGAAAACACCTACTCACAAGATTAAAAGATATTTTTACACTGCCAATTAAAAACGGAAGAGAAGAACGTCAATCTTATTTTCATTTAGAGAGGTCCCATGTGGGCCTCTTTTTTGTATGATTGTACAACCAGAATCTATTATAAAGAACCAACAATGGTGTCGAGTTTCACACCCCTCGACCCCTTTATAAAAATGAACTTATTGATTAATGGATTGTGCTTTATATATTTCATGAAATCATCTGCTGAAATGAACCATAAGTGGTTGGTCTGATTTGCCATGAACTTTTCTCCAATAAAAACTAATTGCTCAAAACCCATCTGCTCTGCCATAGCAGTAATTCTACCATGTTCCTCTTCTGAATATTTCCCTAATTCAAGCATTTCGCCCAGTATGGCTACCTTGGGCAGTGCATGAGGAATTTGCGAAAAGTTTTCAAGAGCACTTTTCATGCTGCTGGGATTAGCGTTGTAAGCATCCACCAGAAGAGTATTCGTTTTGGTACTTACTATTTGCGACCGGCTATTGGATGGTGTGTAACTTTCGATACTATGGATGGCCTTTTCCCTATCAACCCCGAAATGAACTCCTATGCATAAAGCGGCCAGAATATTCTCAATGTTATACTCTCCGGCCAGTTGGGTATTGACTTCGATGGCATTACTGTCATGGAAAGAAAGGTTGAAGGTCAATCTGCCGTTTTTCGATGTAATGCCGGCCACATGGTTAATAGATCGTCCATAGGGAATTGACCTATCCCCTAACGGGAAAGATGAAAGCAGTTCTGTTAATACGTTATTGTCAATATCGTAAAACACACTACCGCCATTTCTTGAAAGAAAGTAGAAGAGTTCGCCTTTTGCCCTTTTTACCCCTTCATATGAACCGAAGCCCTCGAGGTGTGCTTTACCTATGTTAGTGATAATCCCATGCGTTGGGCTTGCAATTTGGCATAGCATGCCAATCTCACCCTCGTGGTTGGCCCCCATTTCAACAACGGCCATTTCAGCATCCAAAGGGATTGAGAGGATGGTTAGTGGCACTCCGATGTGATTATTTAGATTGCCCTGTGTAGCATAGGTATTGTACTTTATGCTCAAAACTCTGGCAGTAAGTTCTTTAGTGGTGGTTTTACCATTGCTTCCGGTAAGTGCAATAATGGGAATGCCAAGTTTTGACCTGTGATAAGACGCCAACTCCTGTAAAAATTGTAGAACGTTTTCAACCAAAAGAATTTTGGCACTTGATACAATGGAGGGATCATCTACAATTGCCATGAAAGCACCCTTTTCAATGGCATTTAAAGCGAACTTGTTCCCGTCAAAATTTCCTCCTTTAAGAGCAAAAAATAAATCGCCTTCCTTTACCAACCGGCTATCGGTTGAGATTGTATGTTTGCTTTCAATAAGGGGGTAAATAATTTCAATGGGATTCATTGTATCAAAAAGTTCGTCATTGAAAAAAAAAGACCTCATTATGTTAGTAATGAGGTCTTAATGCATTTATGATGAATCTATCTTCTTTTACCAGCTGTTTGTGAACCAACGGCTTCCATAGCGCAGCGGAATCCAAGATCGCTTTGCGACGAGGCTTCGTCAAGGAATCTACGGGTTCCCGGGCTAAGCCAGTATGCACGATCCTTCCATGAGCCGCCTTTGTAAACACGAACCCTGTCGTTGATCAGTGTAGTCATCCCATCATTGGGTCTATCCTGCCTTGTGGTTTGTCCCTGATAGTACATCTTGTCAGATGTGCTGCCAAAACCTTCAACATCTTCCCAATCCAAAATGCTGGATGCCACGTCGCCATCCAAGTGGTTGATGTAGTATGCCTTGTTGTAATTTCGGCGGTTAGCGGCATTCTCCGGTGTAACATCCCTGTAGCGAATTCTTCCGAGACTGTCCACGTTTTTAACCGATCCGTCAGGATTTAGGTCTAACTCTTGAAACACATTACCGCGGAAAGGCCTAAACTCGTCCATATCCTGGAAAGTTAGCGGACGGTAAACGTCCAGAACCCACTCACTAACGTTGCCTGCCATACAGTATAACCCAAAATCATTGGGCCAGTATGATTTTACCGGGCCTGGAATCAACTCTTTGTCATTCAGGTTTCCTGCAACGCCCATGTAGTCGCCCCTTCCTCTAACGAAGTTGGCCATAATTTCGCCTCTGTTCCTGGAACTGCTGTTGCGGACGTTATGACCGTTCCAGGGGTAAATCCTTCTTTCAACTATTCGCTCATCGTATGTATTGCCAATCAAACCCGATGCAGCAAATTCCCATTCTGCTTCGGTGGGTAGGCGGTATTTTGGAAGGAGTATGCCGTCTTCGAAAGAAATTTGGCGTCCCTGCTCTTCACCGGGTTTCAAGCTGGGCTTGGTGTTCCTTACAGAAGCTTCGTATTTGCCGAGAAGATAGGCATCCGTATTAAAGTTTTCGTGGTCTTTTTGCTGTAAATCCAGATTAATCCATCCACCCTTCACTAATAGCATTTCATTTACCCTATCGCTACGCCAGAGACAATAATCGCTTGCCTTCAGCCAGCTAACTCCAACAACAGGATGGTCGTTGTAGGCAGGATGCCTAAAGTAGTTGGTTACATAAGGATCGTTGAATCCCATTGGGCTACGCCATACCAACGTATCAGGGAGTGCATTTTTATAAACCTGAGGGTATGCCACGTAAACTCTCCGTAACCAGAATAGGTACTCTCGGTAGTCAACGTTTTTCACTTCGGTTTCATCCATGTAAAATGATGCAACCGTTACCCTTCGTGGCGTCGAGTTCCAGTCGTACATGACGTCTTGCTCAACTCTCCCCATGATAAAAGTACCGCCTTCGACAAAAACCAATCCCGGACCGGTTTTGGGAGTGTAGTCCATGACAACTTCGAATCCACCATAGTTAGGGTCGTTGTACCTCCAACCGGTAGTTGACGATTCTCCTGATTTACCACCGAACATTTTGCATGATGATAGCCCTGCTACCCCTGCCATTAGCAAAATTAAATGACTGTATTTCAATTTCATGATGGATGGTTTTTTCCTTTTGATTCAAAATAATTGTAACTTCAAATATAGTAAAATATAATTAAGTCAACGCTATCCGAACGAAAAAACTATATTTTCGGACTTTTAATGTAACGAATTTTTTTTCTTACAATTGTCTTATACTTAAAATTCTTCCCAAAGGTTACCTCGTGAGTAGAAGTATTTAATCCTCGGAACCCTCCCCTGATAATGCTAAAATCGTAGCTATACCCAACGGAATACTCATCATTGTGGTATCCGGCAAGGAAAACGAAGGTGTGGCTGGCCAAAGACAAATTCTCTCTAACCCATAGGCCAACAGTGAAAAAATGGTTAGACAGGTAGAGACCAAGGTTAATTTGACGAAAGTCTTGCTGCTGTAGATAAATAATATTGGGCGATAGGTATAAATTTTTCCGAAAAAGATACCTTTTGTACAAATTAATATCGCATCCGAAGTGTGCTGAATACTTACGGGGCAAAACTACCTTTTGCCGTCCAAACTTTGACTCAACTGGTTCTGCAAGGTGGTGTACCGCGATTCCACCATAGAAAATATCCCATTCGGCAGCAACGCCCGTAGCAAAATCGGGAACGAATCGGGTGGTTCCTGCAAAACCAGGAGAGCCTACAACCTCACCGCTTGGATCGACCATGTCGGGGAAAACCAAAACGCTTGCGTTTTGCGATTTTAAAATACCGCCAGCCTGAATCCCCCCCCTGATCAGTAGATCGTAGGTTACTTGAAAGGCGTATGAGTATATGATATCTGCCGCTAACCGGTTTAAGGCCCCTTGGCCCTGACGGTCGTTGACAATATTAATGCCCAGTCCACTATTCGCATTAATGAAGTACCGGTCAAAATTAACCCCGTAGGTAGTGTAAGGCGAACGTGTGGTTAACCACTGATTACGGTACACCAGCCGTGAGCGCATGTAGAAAGGGTTGCCTACGTATGCCGGGTTAAGGTAAAGCTGATTGGAATATACCTGTGAAAATCCGGGATCTTGGGCATTGGCAATACCAGTATTAATTAACAACGCAATGATAATAAATACAATTTGGTTTCGCCTAACCATGTTGCCTAAGGAATGAGTAATCTGTATTCGTTGTTTAAAAAATCAAAATTATCAAAAATATCAAAATATGAAAACCCAAAGCCATACAAAAGTTCTAAAGATTCCATTATTTAACTGGGTTGGTACCATTAAATTGCCCAAAGGGTAAAATATCTAATCATAAGTTATGTTCAGTAGGAGAATTTTATAATGCAGATGGGCGTTTAATGCTTTCTCAAGATCTTTTCAAAAATAGTACCCTTCGCTTCGTTGAACATTTTTTCAACCTCGCCAATATTTACAAATCCCCTTTCTTCAAGTAGTTTAACAAGCATCCTGTTGTGCGAAGGGACAGCCCCCCTAACGGATTTAGCTCCTTTTTTACCGGCTTCGGTAATAGCGAAATCAATCAGGTTTTTGGCAAAACCGCGACGCTGGTAATGGGGGAATATGGCCAATCGATCTATGTTAATAATGCTCGTGTCGGAACTATCGGGTCTGAGGCTTATGGTACCAACAGGGACTTTTTTTATAAACGCCAGATAAACATATTTTTTGGATATATCATTTGCAATATCTTCATAGCTCGAATGGGCAAACTCCCAGCACTGAAAGCCACTTTCAATGAATTGTTGGGAGCATTCCCTGAAAATATAGGAAACCTCAATAAGATTATGCTCATTGGCCAGTTTGATCTCCATAGTGTTTGCAAAAAAAAGTAACGAAAGTTAAACAAATATATAAAACATTATTCAATTAATGCTCCGAATACCTTTTTTCCCTTAATAAAAGTCAACTGTGCGTTTATGTATGGCACACGTTCAATGGGTTCGGCCATTATATCATCCTCCATAACAACGAAATCGGCATTTTTTCCGGGCTCCAGACTACCCTTTGACAACTCTTCGAACGATGCTTTGGCTGCCCATATGGTCATGGCTTTAAGCGCTTGTTCGCGTGATAAAGCATTTTCGGTTTGGAAACCCTGGTCGGGGAAACCTTCCAGATTCTTACGGGCAACGCCAGCATAAAAGCCATAAAGCGGATTTATATGTTCAATGGGGAAATCACTGCCGTTGGGCAGCCAACCATTCTGATTGAGAAGATCACGGTAGATGTAAGCATTTTTTATTCTTTTGCCCAACCTGTCGGCAGCCCAAATCATGTCGGAAGTGGCATGAGTGGTTTGCACCGATGGGATGATCTTTAGGCGGCCAAATCGGGGTAAGTCATCAGGGTGAACGATTTGGGCATGCTCAATTCTCCAGCGCAGGTCGTTCCCCGGGGTAAGGAATTGCTCGTAAATATCAAGCATGAGCCTTACTGCAGCATCGCCAATGCAATGGGTAGCAACCTGGTATCCGGCATCGAAAGCCTTTTGGCAAATCTCGGTTAGCCGTTGGCGGGTTTCAACCTGAAGCCCTTGGGTTCCCTTGGCGTCGCTGTAGGGTTCAAGGAGAAGAGCTCCCCTGGAGCCAAGGGCTCCATCGGCAAAAAGTTTAATGGTGCGCACGGTGAGGTAGGGTGTTGAATGGATGCCTTTTTGCACAAAGTGTTCGAAGTTCTCATCGGTTGGGGCAAGCATTGCGTTGATTTGCATTTGTAAATCACCCCTCCGTTGCATTTCATCAATGAGTAGCACATCGTTTAAATCCAATCCTGCATCTGAAACCGAGGTGAGTCCCACGGCAAAGCAATTGCGCTGTGCAGTCAACAGGGCAGTTTCCTTTTCGTTTAGTGTAGCCTCGGGCACAATTCTGCGCACAAGGTCAATGGCATTGTCAATCAGTACTCCTGTAAGTTTGCCATTCACTTTCATCAGCGTGCCTCCCGCCACCACGGTATCGGGGCTAAAACCGGCCATTTCCAGTGCCTTGGTATTGGCTATGGCAGCATGCCCATCGATGCGTGTTATCAGCACGGGGTTGTCGGGGAAAGCATTGTCCAGCAACTCATTGGTGGGAAATTCCTTGACGTCCCACTCGTTTTGGTTCCAGCCCCGCCCCAGTACCCATTGCGAAGGAAAGTTATGGTGGTGTTCCACCAATTTTTCAACCACCCTTTGCCACGATCCAATACCTGAAAGCGAAGCGTTGCGTAAACTTAATCCGTAGCCGAGGAAATGACAGTGAGCATCGATAAATCCGGGATAAACAGGTTTTCCTCCTAATCGGTAAATACTTTTTGAAGTATAGCTCTTTTCAATCTCTTCGTCTGTTCCCAGTGCAACAATTTTTCCGTTGTCAATAGCCATGCTTTGGTATACAGAGAAGGCACTGTCAACACTGTAAATCCTGGCATTTTTAACTATCAGATCAACTTTTTGTTTACTGTTACACGACATGATGAATGGAATTACTGTGAGTACAATGGGTAAGAGTTTTGCTCTGTTAACCATAGGAGTTGTTGTTTTTAGTTTGAAGTACAAATATATTCCTATTTTTTATTTGGTTGCTAATGTTTTGCAATATAATTGTTTAGGATGAAATGTAAGCGATAAAACGTTTTGTTCCAGTAAAATATACTTGGTTCAAAGTTCTTTGTGTGTTTTCGTTTCAGGCGTTATGATTTACTAAATTTGCAGGTTCGATTGAAAATGGAAAAGCATCATCAAAATATTCAGCTGCTTGCCGAAGCCCCCATTCGTAAAGTGCTTTGGAAATTTTTTCTGCCTGCCTTTACGGGAGTGGTTGTCAATTCGCTTTACAATATTGTGGATAGGATTTTTGTGGGGCAGGGGGTTGGTGTTTTGGCACTCACGGGGTTGAGCGTGGTTTTTCCAATCATGATCATTATGATGGCGTTTGGAATGCTTATCGGCATGGGTTCGGGGGTGCGTATTTCCATTTTTCTTGGGAAAAAGGATTTTGCCAGCGCTGAGAAGGTTCTTGGCAACGCCTTTAGTCTGATGATTATAACTTCTATCGTGCTCACTATTGTTGGTTTTATCATTAAAGAGCCATTGCTGAGGTTATTCGGAGCCAGTGACGATACTATTGGCTACGCCAATGAATATCTGAATATTATACTGTTTGGCACCATGTTTCATATGGTGGGGTTCTCCATGAACAACATGATACGGGCAGAGGGGAATGCACGCATTGCCATGTTTTCAATGCTCATCAGTGCGGGCACAAACATTGTGTTAGACCCCATTTTTATCTTTGTATTCGGAATGGGGGTTCAAGGGGTAGCCTGGGCCACAATCATATCCAATTTCATACTTTGCGTATGGGTTATCAACCACTTCAGGTCTCAATACTCAGTAATCAAGCTGCGAGCATCAAACTTCCGGCTCAAACGATCGATAGTTATCTCAATAGTAACCATCGGATTTTCACCTTTTGCCATGCAGTTCGCTGCCAGTTTTGTTCAGGGGCTGTTCAACATTCAGCTCATTAAGCATGGAGGCGATCTGGCTGTGGGAGCTATGGGAATAATCAACAGCGTTGCCACGCTGGTGGTTATGTCTATCATTGCCATTAACATGGCGGCTCAGCCCATATACGGTTTCAACCACGGAGCCGGAAACTTTGTGAGGGTAAAGCGAACGCTTTTTATCTGTCTTAAAGCTGCGGTTATTGTATCGATTGTCGGATTTGCTCTTATGGAACTATTCCCTTCGCTGGTCATAAAAATGTTTAATGCCAGGGATGCCGAATTGCTGGCCATTGGGAAAAGAGGTTTGAGAATTTTTATGGCAGGCCTGCCGGTTGTAGGATTTCAGATTATTGTGGGTAACTATTTTCAATCTACCGGGAAGGCAGCCATTTCTGCTTTGATGTCGCTGCTTCGGCAGGTGATAGTGCTAATTCCCATTCTAATATTCCTGCCGACCATTTGTGGCGTCAACGGGGTATGGGTGTCGGCACCCATTTCAGATTTCATCGCGGGGATCATTGCATTTACTTTTATTACACGCGAGATTAGGCGGTTGAATAAGGCAATAAATCAAGGAGCAGGCTAACGGAGTGGGCTTACCTGCCTATTTTTATAAGGTAATACCACAATATTTACGGGGTATAGCAGTTTATAAGGTTGACCGTTAACATATTTTCTTTCATGAGGAATGCCATAGTCCTGTCGAGTTTTATCATGTTCCTGTTGGCTGCATCGTGCCAAAAGGAAAACTTTTCCAACGATCCGGCGTTGAAGCTTAGCTTTAGCACCGATACGCTGATGTTTGATACAGTATTCACCACCGTTGGTTCGGCCACCAGATATTTTAAGGTTTACAACAGGAATAAAAGCGATTTGATTATCACATCGGTAAGCTTGGCTGGGGGCAACAGTTCGCCATACAGGATTAATATTGACGGCGAGCCGTCTCACCAAGCCAAAGACGTAGTGCTTAGGGCAAGGGATAGCCTGTTTGTGTTTGTTGAGGTTACGGTCGATCCCACTGATCAGAATTCGCCCATGCTCATTCCCGATTCGGTTGTTTTTGAGACCAATGGAAATTTCCAGGACGTTAAGTTGATGTCGTGGGGGCAGGACGTTCACATGTTGAGGGGGCAAATACTTTACTCCAATACTGTATTCACGGCCGATAAACCATACCTGATAATAGACAGCTTGTGGGTATTGCCAGGGGTTGAACTATCCATTGATCCCGGTGCTCATATCCATTTGCATAACAATACACTGGTCCATGTGGCCGGAAGTCTTAAGGTTAATGGCCTCCCCGACGACCCCGTTATTTTTGAAGGCGATAGGCTGGAGATGTTTTATCGCGATAAGGCGGGACAGTGGGGAGGGATATGGCTGCGTGCCGGCAGCCGCGATAATCATATCAACTGGGCCGAAATAAAGAATGGCATTCTTGGCGTTGTGGTTGATACATTTTCAGTGGTGGGTATGCCAACGTTGAAAATCGAGAATACCAAGATTATTAACATGAGCTATACTGCTCTGTATGCTCGTGGGGCTATTGTGGAGGCAGGTAACTGCCTTTTTGCCAACGTGGCCTATTACCCCGTTGCTTTGACCTTAGGTGGAAGATACCGTTTTTACCATTGTACCATTGCCAACTATTGGGGGCAGTATATCAATAGAAAAGGACCGGCGCTATTCCTCAATAATTATTATGAGTATCAGTTGGAACCACCCGATGGACCATGGTATTTGGAAACGAGGGATTTGGAGGAAGCCTATTTTGCCAACTGCATAATTTACGGAACAAGGAGCAATGAGCTGGAAGTGGATAATATATATAATGGTCAGCCGGTTGATGCTCAGATGAACTATAAATTTGACAATACCATACTCAGGGTAGATACTGGTTTCGATTTGAATGACGAAACGCGGTTTGTGAACCTGTTGACTGAGAACCCTAAATTTATTGACCCCAAAAAAAACGATTTTCAGCTCGATACCCTTAGCCCTGCCAAGGACTTTGGCCTATACAATATTGCCATCTCTTTTCCGGTTGATCTGAACAACGTCAGCAGACTTGACGACGATGGCCCCGACCTGGGTGCTTACGAGCGGGTGGAGTAGGGCGTTTTTCAGCCTTTTTCCGGGTAGCTTAAAAAAATTGTTTTTATCTTTATCCAGTCGAATAGCTATCTGTAAGCTTAAAATCTTTACAATGAAATCCGTTGGTAAACAATGGCCTATTTTAGTTTTTGTTATTATCCTGTTAGCCACTAACGGATATGTATATGGTCAGGAACGGTACAGGGTAATGTTTTACAACGTTGAAAATCTTTTCGATCCGTTTAAGGATAGCCTTACCCATGACGAGGAATATACGCCTGCGGGCGCACGATTTTGGACATGGAAGAGGATGACCGATAAGCTCAACAATATTTACAAGGTGATTGCTGCCGTGGGCGAATGGAATCCGCCGGTGCTTGTTGGTTTTAGCGAGGTTGAAAACAGGTTTGTAATGAACAGGTTGATTGAACACACACCGCTTTCGAAATTTAACTATCGCCTTGTCCATCGCGAATCACCCGACAGGAGGGGGATTGATGTCGCTCTAATTTATCGCCCTGACCGGTTTGTGGTGGAGGATGAGCGTTTTTTCAGGGTTTACTATCCCGATGACTCAACCCGTACCACGCGCGATGTGCTTTATGCCCGCGGTATTCTTGATGGTATCGACACCCTGCATGTGTTTGTCAACCATTGGCCATCGAAGTATGGTGGAGCACTGGCTACGGAGCCGGGTAGAATATCGGCGGCGAAACTGGTACTTAGCAAAGTTGACTCCATTCGCATTTTTTATCCCGATGCACGCATCATCATCATGGGCGATTTTAACGACACACCCGATAGCAAACCCCTTATTGAAGGACTGGGGGCATTGCCCCCCGAAGAACCATTAAAGCCCGATGGGCTTTACAATCTACATTTACCTTATGTTGCCAGGGGGGAGGGAACCCTTAAATTTCAGGGAGCATGGGAGATTATTGATATGATGGTTGTCTCTAAAAGTCTGCTTGACAGGGAGCATGGTGTTTTTACAAGCCTCGATGGTGGTAAGATATTCAGGGCCGATTTTCTGGAGGAGCCCGATGATGCGTTTGTGGGAATTCGCCCTTTCAGAACCTATATTGGATTTCGGTATCACGGCGGATATAGCGACCATTTCCCAATTTATATGGATTTATATCCGAACAGACGGATTGAACAGAAATGATTACATTAGATTTTAACCTATGGAAAATGCCATAATCATAGTTTTTGTCGGGTTGCTGGTGTTTGCTTCCCATGTTTTTACGGGGATCTTCGAGCGGAAGCGTATCCCCGATGTGCTGCTTCTCATGCTCATCGGCCTATTGTTAGGGCCAATCTTTGGGTTGATTACTCCCTCCGATTTTGGTATAGCAGGCCCCATGTTCACAACCATTACCCTGGTTATCATTCTTTTTGAAGGCGGACTCGCCTTGAATATCGAAACCATAAAGCAGTCAATTCGTGGTACTACGGCCCTTACCTTTACCAGCTTTTTTGTAACAGTGGTTGTGATCGGTTTGATTGCCTGGCTTGCTTTTGGCCTGTCGCTGGTAGCCGGACTTATGCTGGGCGCCATCGTGGGGGGAACCTCTTCGGCTGTGATTATCCCCATGACACAGCACCTAAAAATAAAGGATGACTCTAAAGCCATTCTGGTGCTTGAGTCGGCCATAAATGACGTATTGTGTATAGTTTTCGCTTTGGCACTGCTCGAAACATTTTTTGTGGAGGAGGTAAAAATTGGCTTGGTGGTGGGTAAAATCATCTCCTCCTTTATACTGGCAGCTATAATGGGGTGGCTTGGAGCAATGGCGTGGTCGTTCTTCCTTAATAAGATTAGAATGATACGCAACAATATGTTTACAACACCTGCATTTGTGTTTGTTATATATGGTATTGCCGAGATTCTGGGATTTAGCGGTGCCATCTCGTCGTTGGCATTTGGTATTACTCTGGCCAATGTGGATATGTTTTACATTGGCTTTATGAAAAAGCATATAACCAAAAAATCCATTTCGCTGAACGAAACCGAAAAGATTTTCTTTAGTGAGATAGTGTTCCTGCTTAAAACATTCTTTTTTGTTTACATAGGTTTATCAATCCAATTGCAAAATGTATTGGCTATGGCTTTGGGATTGATAGTTACCATTGTCCTGTTTTGCCTTCGAATTCCCGTTGTCCGTTTTTCCATTCGTCAGGCCATTCCCACTTTCGATATGGTTATGTTCAGCGTTATGGTGCCAAAGGGTTTGGCAGCCGCAGCCCTTGCATCATTGCCCTTCCAGCGCGGTTTGGAGGGGGGAGAGTTTATTCGCGATATAACCTACGCCATTATCCTTTTCAGCATTGTTTTTAGTAGTCTGCTTGTTCCGGCCGTTGAAAAGTATCCAAGATTCAGGAGTTTTTACGGGCTATTCTTGAGAACAGGCATCGTAAAAAGGAAGCAAGCCAAAACTCCTGCGCCCGGCGATGACGGAAAATCCGAATAGCGCTTTAGTAAATATTTTGCGATTTTTTAGTATGGACTATACAGGAGGGCTATTTTGGTGCTACCCTGTAGAGCACTAAGGCAATAATGGCGTAAACAAAGCCGGGGATCCACACCGATAGCAGGGGGGGCAGATTGCCGCCAACGGCAAACATGGTGGTAAATCGCATGAACAGGATGAAGCTGAAGCTTAGGGCCAATCCCAAGCCTATATGTAATCCGATGCCGCCGCGAACCTTTCGTGAAGAAAGGGAAACGCCAATCAGGGTGAGTATGAATGAGGAAAAGGGATATGCCACACGGCTGTACTTTTCAATAAGGTAAAAATCGACAATGTTCGACCCTTGCAATTTCTGCTCTTCGATGAAATCGTTGAGCTCAAACATATTCATGGTTTCCACTATGTTATCCCGTCTGGCAAAGTCCGAAGGGGTTAAAAAGATAGTTGTATCAATGGTTTCGCCGCTAATAAGCTCTTCCCTGCCATCGAAATAGTTTCTTATCTGGTATGCACTGGCCGTCCATTTCTGGCTAATGGTATCCCACTTCACAAAATCGCTTATCATTTTCGATACAAGTTTTCCGTCTTCGAAACGCTCCATGGCAAATTTGTAACCGGTTTTCGAAAAGGTATTGTACGATTGCATATAAACGTACACACTAGGCCGCACCTGACGATGGATATCCCGTTCAGTGTTCTGAATGGGTTTACGGATGTATGTGTTTTCAAAATCAATTCTGGTCCGGTTGGCAGGAGGTATGACAAAGCTTGAAAGCAGGAACGAAAAGATGGCAATTAACGCAGCCGAAATGAAGTATGGAACCAACATTCTTTTAAAGCTGATACCACTGCTTAAAATGGCAATGATCTCGGAATTGTAAGCCATTTTAGAAGTAATGAAGATTACAGCGATAAAGGTGAATAGCGAGCTGAAGAGGTTGGCAAAATAGGGGATGAAGTTAACGTAGTATTCAAAGACAATGGTTTTTAGCGGGACCCCCTTGCCCACAAAGTCGTCCATTTTCTCTGCCACATCGAAAACAACGGCAATGCCCACGATTAGAAGAATGGCGAACAGGTAGGTTCCAATGAACTTTTTGATAATGTAAATATCTAAAATTTTTAAGCCCAATCTCTTCATAGTCTAACCGTAAGTTTTTTAACCATTTGGTTTTTCCACGTTTTGAAACTGCCATCCTCAATGCGTTTTCGTGCTTCGGTAACCAACCACAGGTAGAACCCCAGATTATGAAGGCTTGCTATTTGGGGACCAAGCATTTCGTTGGCAACGAACAGGTGCCTGAGGTACGCTTTGCTAAAGCGTTTGTCAACAAAGGTTATGCCCATGGGGTCGATGGGGGTAAAATCGAAGCTCCACTTCTTATTCCTGATGTTTATCACCCCTTCGGATGTGAACAGCATACCGTTACGGCCGTTTCGTGTGGGCATCACACAGTCGAACATATCCACCCCTCTGTCAATCGATTCCAGAATATTCTCGGGTGTACCCACTCCCATTAAATAACGCGGTTTGCTTTCGGGCAGTATGCCGTTTACCACTTCGGTCATCTGGTACATTACATCGGTGGGCTCGCCAACCGAAAGCCCACCTATGGCATATCCATCGCAATCAATCTTTGCAATGTGCTCCGCTGCTCTTTGCCTTAGATCGGGGAAAACACAACCCTGAACAATGGGGAAAAGTGATTGCTGATGCCCATACAGGGGCGAGGTTTGATTAAATCGGGCAATACACCTGTCGAGCCAATGCTCCGTGAGATCGAGTGATTTTTTGGCATAATCATAGGTGGAGTCGCCCGGAGGGCATTCGTCGAATGCCATCATGATATCGGCACCTATGATACGCTGTATATCAATAACGCTTTCGGGGCTAAAAAGGTGTCTCGATCCGTCAATATGCGATTGGAATTGGGCCCCCTCGGGTTTAAGCTTGCGATTGTGGGCCAGCGAAAAAACCTGATAACCTCCGCTATCTGTCAAAATTGGCCTATCCCACGACATGAACCGGTGCAATCCTCCGGCAGATTTCAGGATTTCCAAACCAGGCCGCAGGTAAAGGTGGTATGTATTCCCTAAAATAATTTTGGCATCTATCTCTTCCTCCAGCTCTTTTTGACTTATCCCCTTAACATTTCCCAGAGTTCCTACGGGCATGAATATGGGCGTGGGGATTTCACCGTGATCGGTGACAATGGTTCCACTTCGGGCTGAAGAGTCTTTACATGTTGCGTTTAGCGTAAATCTCATTTCTGGCAATTTCGGGTCAAAGATAGTGGAAATAGTTTTCAAAACATTTGAACAGTATCCATTTGCCCTTTGTCAAACCGAAAAACTTTAACTAAAATTGCTCATTATTTCAAAACCCATTGCCTGTGATGCCGGCCTTGTTAGATGTGTCTGATTTTGAATTTATTGCGCTAATCGTTTTCTCGGCGGCATTCATCATTCAGCTATTCTATTTCATAGTTATCTACTCAAGGGTTGCCTTTACCAAAAAACATCCGTTCACACCCGATACGGCAGGTTCTCCTCCCATATCAGTTGTAATTTGCGCTAAAAACGAGGAGGAGAACCTATCCAATTTCCTCCCTTCTGTTCTCGAACAGGATTACCCCGAGTATGAGGTTATAGTAGTTAACGATTGTTCGGACGACGATACCGATATGCTTTTGCAACGCTTGATGCAGCAGTACAGCCACCTTCGGACTACGAATATCACTCCCGATCCAAAATTTACTCACGGGAAAAAATTGGCTTTAACCATTGGGATAAAGGCAGCCAAGCATGACTGGTTGCTGCTCACCGATGCCGATTGCAAACCCGAATCGCCCCATTGGTTGGCAGCCATGGCTTCGAATTTTAACGACAAACACCAGGTGGTGTTAGGCTATAGCGGATATATGCGTAGGAAAGGTTTGCTTAACAGGTTTATACGCTACGATACCTTTTTTATCGCCATGCAGTACCTTGGCTTTGCCCTAATGGGGAAGCCCTACATGGGGGTTGGACGGAACATGGCCTATAGCAAAGGACTTTTCGTTAAAAACAGGGGTTTTGCTTCGCATAGCCATATCCCTTCGGGCGATGATGATCTCTTTGTCCACGAGGTGGCCAACAAGAGGAATACAACGGTTGATTATAGGCACGAAGCTCACACCCGTTCTGTGCCTTGCACCACTTATAAATGCTGGTTTGCCCAGAAACAAAGGCATCTGCAAACAAGCAAGTATTACAGGTTTTCCACTAAGGCATGGCTCGCTTTAGAGCCTCTTTCGCGACTTTTGTTCTGGACCTTGGCTTTTCTGATGTTGGCAATCGAGTTTAAACCTCAAATTGTAGCAGGCGTAGTTTGCTTCAGGCTAATTCTTATGGGCATTGTAATAAGAATATCGTTAAACCGTTTGAATGAAAAGAAAATATTTTTAATTTCACTGTTTTACGATTTGTTATCACCACTTGTATATTTTATACTTTTGCTTGTTGTTCGTTTGACCGTAAAAAAAGTTAGATGGAAATAAATCAAAACCTTTCTGACAAAGCAAAAGCCGATCTGGTTTTGGTAGATCTGGCCATAAAAGGTGATCAGAGAGCGTATGCCGAATTGCTGGAAAGGTATCGGGATGCCATTTATTTCATGCTGCTGAAAATGGTAAACAACAAAAGCGATGCTGAGGATCTTACCATCGAAGCTTTTGGTAAAGCATTTAAAAGCATACACCAGTACACGCCAAATTTTGCTTTCAGCACTTGGCTATTCAAAATTGCCACCAACAACTGTATCGACTTCATTCGCAAGAAGAAGGGTAATTTAGTTTCCATCGATCAGGTACCCGAAGACTTGGAGGGCGGTTCATCCGCTCCGGCAAGCAATCTTCAGGCAAGCACTCTTGACCCAGAAGAATTCATGATTAAGGAGCAGAGCATAAAGTTGATACAGACATTAGTCTCCAAATTAAAACCACGCTACCGGAATCTTATTGAGCTTAGATATTTTAGGGAGTACTCCTATGAAGAGATTGCCGAGGAACTTTCGCTCCCTTTGGGAACGGTAAAGGCTCAGCTGTTCAGGGCAAGAGAGTTGCTTTCTAATATATTGAAAAACAGTACGCATAGCCATTAATCGGAGAGTGCCGCTTTCCGTTTTCCGTTCATATTTCATGGCACAACATTTCACCTTGTGTTGATGGAAGTGGCTACAGGAATTGATTACGTACTTGCCGTTTTGGATTATCTTTGCCGAATGGAAATCGAATTATTGAGAACCATAAAACTTTTTTGGCCATTTTCTTTTTGGCTTTTAAAAAAAACACTACTTTTGCAAGCCTGAATGAGAATAGGCCAATCGATTTTGAAAAATTTGATAATCAGCAAATAGTAGCTTAAATAAAAGGGAATAGCGATGAAAAGAACTTTTCAACCATCCAACAGGAAGAGAAAAAATAAGCACGGGTTCCGCGAGCGTATGTCAACTGCAAATGGACGTAGGGTATTGGCTTCGCGTAGAGCAAAAGGTAGAAAAAAACTCACCGTTTCGGATGAGCCAAGGCACAAGGTATAGAAAATCAGCACAATGATATTTTGGTAAAAAACTGACCTTGAGTCAGTTTTTTTATTCCTTCACACTTCCATTGCTCATTTATAATGGCATCAAACGGCATAGAGGTCATGGGCGAATTGCTTGGCAAGGATCGGGTTGGCGAACCCTTGAAGAGCATTGTCCGCAAGGTTTTGTCGGGAGTTCGAATTTCCTGCGATGATGCCGTTACCCTTTTCCAAAAGGCCGATTTGAGCATGTTGGGTTTATTGGCTGGCCATGTCAATCAGCAAAAGAACGGGACGAATGTTTTCTTCAACCGCAATTTTCATATTGAGCCAACCAACGTATGCGTTTACAGCTGTTCCTTTTGTTCGTTTAAACGAATCCCGAAGGAGGAGGGGAGTTGGGTTCTTTCGCTTGACGATATTGCTGCTATTGCCAAATCCTTTAGGGATAAGGGCGTTACCGAAGTGCATGTAACCGGTGGGGCTCATCCCCGATGGAAACTACGCCATCTGGCGCAAATAATAAAAACTATAAAGGGCGAACTGCCCGATGTGCACGTAAAGGCATTCTCCGCTGCAGAGTTAGACTACGTATTTAGTAAAGTTGAGAAAATTAGCCCCGAGGAGGGATTGAAGCAGCTGATAAAGGATGGATTGAATTCGATTCCCGGTGGGGGGGCCGAGATTTTCGATGCCGAAATCAGAAATGTAATTTGTGGCGAGAAGCTTTCGGGAGAACGTTGGCTTGAGATTCACGAAGTTGCACACAGTCTGGGTTTAACATCCAACGCAACCATGCTTTACGGGCACATTGAGAACTATTCCCATCGGGTTGATCATTTGAATCGTTTGCGGCAACTGCAGGACCGAACAGGAGGATTTAACTGTTTCATCCCCCTTAAGTTTAAGGCAAAGCACAATAGTTTTGCCCACGTTGGGGAGGTTAACTCCATTGAGGATCTGAAAACCATAGCCGTTAGCAGGATTTTCCTCGACAATTTCAACCACATAAAGGCCTACTGGCCTATGCTGGGCAAGCAGATAGCCATGCTGGCCCTTAGCTTTGGTGCCAACGACCTGGACGGAACGATTGACGATACTACCAAAATATACAGCATGGCCGGAGCCGAGGATGCAAATCCCGGGATGACGGTGGAGGAGATCTGCAATTTGATAAGGCAGGCAGGGAAAAATCCCGTGGAGCGCGACTCCCTGTACAACACCATACGAAGTTATTAGCATTGCAAATTTTGCAACTCCGATGGGTGGAGTTCTTTCCAATTAACATCAGCAGCGTTCAACCTTTATTAACAGGTGTTAGCATCCCCCTTTTTTAAGGAAATTTCTTTATTAACATACAGATTATTAAGTTAAAATAGTTGTTAACAATTGTTTGTAACGGATGTGGAATCGCTGTTACTTAAAACGATGCCAAAAAGTTGCAAAAGCGTGAGAGCGTGTAGTATATTTGTTCTACCTGATGAGAGATAAAGGGTTGCTCCCGAAAACAGGGACCGTGCAGCTGTCGCTTAGGTGCGTTGCCAACCGGTCGAACAAATCGCAAGATTTGCCTGCATAGGGTGCCGAAGTCCAAATCCCAAGAGTTCGCCACAGGAGGAGGTCAGTCAATCTAAGGTCGTCTAACGTTCTAAGAATGATTGGGTCGAAAGCAGCAGGGGCAGCAAGAGTTTCGGCTCCCACGCCCAATGTTGAAACCCCCAGAATTTCCTCGGAAATAGGTAAGGGTTTGCCGGAATGCGGATTTGATACAGATTAAGCCGCAAAACGCTGAAAGATGCCAATTCTGCGAAGAAAGGGCTCAGGATGGGTTGGCAGCTTAGTATCAGAAACAAATTCTCGGTCTTTACGCAAACGACACTTCGTCCACAAAAGTTAATCCTCGGATTAACCCAATGGACAGTCTGAAAACCACACCTTAGCTGGTGCGGTTGAAAGGCAAAGGGCTACAGGAACAGGTTTCACAACCTGAGAATGCAGCCGGCCGTAATAACTGTAATCGGGCACAAACGGATACGTAAGTTTCCAGGCGTGAAAGGGAATCATTCTCAATGGATGGTTCCCTTACTGTTTTTATATCATCCCATTTTTTCATTTAGGCATGATAAATACTTTTGTTTTTCCTATTTTTAGCAAAAAAAAACTATGGGAGCATTCCATGCATACGATATACGTGGCGTATATAATAAGGATTTCGACAAGTACGATGCGTATAAGATAGGGTATCATCTGGTTGAGTTACTCCAAACCGACAGAATTTTAGTGGGGAGAGATGTAAGAACTTCATCGCCTGAAATATTTGAATACCTGTGTAACGGTATTAACGATGCGGGTGCCGATGTTTACGACATCGGATTGGCTACCACGCCAATGGTGTATTACTCCACAGCGAGATACGATTTTAAGGCTTCGGTGCAGATTACGGCATCGCACAATGCAAAGGAGTATAATGGCATGAAAATCTCCAGAGCGAACGCTCTACCCGTAGGGTACGACACGGGCCTTAAGGAAATAGAGGAAAAAATAAGAAGCGGAGCACCTACCCCTTGCAGACAGCAAAGAGGAAAAGTTATTCCCTTTGATGCACGAGATGAATACATTGCTTTCCTTAAGCAATATGTTGGTGATTATAGCCAATTGAAGATTGGCATCGATTGTTCCAACGGCATGGCAGCCCTGTTGGTTAAGCAGCTGCTGGGTAATCACCCTATCTATATTTACGATGAGCTGGACGGAACTTTTCCAAACCATGAGGCCAATCCCTTGATCGCCAAAAATATTGTTGATCTTCAAAATCTTGTGAAGAAGGGAGCATGCGATTTGGGCATAATCTTCGATGGCGATGCCGACCGCGTGATGTTTGTTGACGAGAATGCACGTTTCATCTCACCCGATTTGATGATCGCTCTTCTGGGACACTATTTTCTCGAGGAAAAGGGGCAAAAGGGCTTAGTTCTGCAGGATATCAGGACCTCAAAGGCCGTGGGAGAATACCTGAAACCCCTTGGTGGGCAGATGCATACATGGCGTGTTGGAAGGGCATTTGCAGCCATGAAATTGAGAGAAATTGATGGTATTTACGGTGGCGAATTGGCTGGGCACTACTACTTTAAGGACTTTTTCTATTCCGATTCAGGCCTAATGGCCTGTTTGATCATCCTGAATGTTATTGCCCGTTTTAAAAAGCAAGGTTTCACGCTATCGCAGCTAATAGCACGCATTGAAACTTACGCCAATTCGGGCGAGATTAACTTCCGCATTGAGCGAAAGAAGGAAGCCATGGATGCCGTCAGGGATTTCTTCACATCCCTGGAAAAGCCGTCTGCATCGTACGATTTTGATGGATATCGTATTGAGTTTCCCGACTGGTGGTTCAACATTCGCCCATCCAATACCGAACCCTTTCTGAGGTTTTTAGCCGAAGCTAAAACTCAACAAATTCTTGATGGTAAACTATTGGAGGTAAGGAGAATATTGGATAAGTTTGTTTAATATCCAATATTCCAAACTATTTTGCTTTCCTTGCCAATTGCTTGTAGGCCTTGGTTTTGGCTATGGCATTGTACAAATCCTTGTCGTCTGTTATCTGATTTACCACCGACCGGTTAATTTCCTTTATTGGCATCTCAATCAGAACGTACACCGAGATTCTACCGTTATCTTCAAATACTGCCCTCTCCTTTATATTAGTATTCTCCAGAGTGGCCTGAACCTTCTTTCTGACGATGCGTACCTTTTCGATAAGCACTACGTTGTTCTTAACCACCGAATCGATCAGAGAGGTTATTGTAATCACTGCCGGTTGGACTTTCTCGGCCAAATTAACGTTGGCATCCATAATGGCTTTCCGCTCGGCAATATCACGGTTCGTTGAGGTACCAAACCCAACACCGTAAATGTTTTCTTTCGACGTCGGAGGGTTTTTAACCCATTCGGGGGGATTGTTTACCCCGTTTTGGCATTGAGCCACGAAAGGAATAATGAAGAAAATGCCAATAATTACCCTTTTCATACTATTCGTATTATGATTACGAATAGCTATCAATCATTATTCGTGCCATAAAAAGATTGGCTTGAGAAAAAAAAATACGGAGTGGCAAAACGGAAACATTCAGACACTGAGCATATATTTAACGTTTTGCAATTTGGCTCCGCCCCTAGGCGTTGGGACTCGGGGTCAGGTGGTTGAGTATCCAGCACATAGTCTGCGATACAACGACTTTACAAAATGTACGCAAATGTATCCAACGGCCAAGTCGCCACAGCCCATCCCGATGGATAGTGACCAAACCGTTGTTACTAAACGTTTTATTTCGTTTCTTCTCTTCTCTTAAGTTCACTTTCCAAATACGTTGCCCTTCGCCTCAGAATAGTGATGTCGAAAATAAGCGTTAGGGTACCTACTGCAAAACTTATCAGAATAATGAGCCCTGACTTCGAGAAGTTATAAAACTTCAATATTATACCCAAAAGAATAAAACAAACTGCTAACGCATACAGAATGTTGATTACAAGTTTAGTTGTCGGTTTCATAAGTTTTGTATCGTTTTTTTCGGTCTGTCTTTTATGCATTACAAGATTCGTCAATGTGCTTTTATAAAATTTGAACAGAATTAATGTTCGTATTCGACAAATTGTATCAATTTATTTGTAATTCAAATGTGTGGTAACATACGAATAACAGGGCTTTGATTAGCCAACGTGAAAAAAACTATGCTTTGGTGTATTCGGCAACTGCTACCTCTATCCCTTTCTCATTGCAGATTTCCTGCACCTTTGATTTAATATCCTTTACTTTGGCGTAGGGCAGCCAACCAATTTGAATGGTTTTTTTCTTTCCGGTTCTCTTGGTAAAGGTAATGTATGTTGGGCCTAATTTGACTTTCGACAGGGTTTGCCATATAATTTTTTCGGGCACCTTTTTAAAGAAGCCGAATTGGTACTCTAAGGCATGGTCGTCGCCATTGATAAATGTTTTCGTTTTGTAGCCTACGTAAGCGAAGTAGATGAAAAGCAGGATGTAAATAACTATGGGGAGGAAAACCCAAAGGCTGGTTCCTTCTTTTTTATGGAGCAGCAAGAAGGAGATAACAGAAATAACGATAAAAATAATCCCCAGGGTCAGGAGGTAACGTTTATACCGTCCCCCTCTCTCTTCCATTTGGTTTAAATTGATTGAAAAGGGTTCCATGTTTGGTTTGTTAAAGTTTAGTTGTTTCAAAGGTAGCAACATTATTTGTGGAATAACCCGCTAATGCAACAAAAATTGCCGTTGGCCATAAAAAAAATACCCCGGACTGCGCCGGGGTAAGAATGATTTTTTTTTAATTACCATGCGAAAAGCGGGAAATCGTGCATAAGGTTATTCACCTTTTTGCGCACGCCTTCAATCACTTTTTCGTCATCAATGTTCGAAATTACCTCGTCAATCATGTCAACTATCAAAGGCATATGTTGTTCCTTAAGCCCTCTGGTAGTGATGGCGGGAGTGCCAATACGGATGCCCGATGTTTGGAAAGGAGAGCGGGAGTCGAAAGGCACCATATTTTTATTAATGGTAATATCGGCAATGACCAGCGTATTTTCCACTTTTTTTCCTGTGATGTCGGGGAATTTTGTACGCAGATCGATGAGCATGGAGTGATTATCGGTTCCTCCCGAGATTACCTTGTAGCCCTTGCTCATAAATACTTTGGCCATTTCGGCTGCATTCTTCTTAACCTGGGTTTGGTAAAGTTTGTACTCCGGTTGTAGCGCCTCACCAAAAGCTACAGCTTTGGATGCTATGACATGTTCCAGTGGACCCCCTTGAACGCCCGGGAAGACGCTGCTGTTCAATATTTGCGACATCTTTTTAATTTCGCCTTTGGTCGTTTTATGCCCCCAGGGATTGTCGAAGTCTTTCCCAATCAGGATAATGCCACCCCTTGGACCACGGAGGGTTTTGTGGGTTGTTGAGGTTACTATATGTGCATACCTCGTGGGGTTGTCTAACAGCCCTGCGGCTATAAGCCCTGCGGGGTGTGCCATGTCAATCATCAGGATTGCGCCCACCTTGTCGGCTATCTGGCGCATTCTTTTATAGTCCCATTCCCGCGAATAGGCCGATGCTCCACCCACAATCAATTTGGGTTTATGCTCAACGGCCAATTTTTCCATTTGGTCGTAATCCACGGTCTCGGTATCCTGTCTTACCCCATACGACACGGCGTTATACCAGATTCCCGACATGTTAACGGGTGATCCGTGCGAAAGGTGACCGCCATGCGATAGGTCTAAACCCAGGAAAGTATCACCGGGTTGCATAACGGCCATGAAAACTGCCATGTTGGCCTGGGCTCCAGAGTGGGGCTGTACGTTGGCATACTCAGCATTGAATAGCTCTTTCAGCCTGTCTATGGCAAGCTGTTCAGTTTGATCAACTATTTGGCATCCACCATAGTAGCGTGCTCCGGGGTATCCTTCGGCGTATTTATTGGTGAGAACGGAGCCCATGGCCTCAAGCACCTGGGGGCTAACAAAGTTTTCTGAGGCAATTAACTCAATGCCATGCATTTGGCGTTGTCTTTCCTGATCTATCAGGTCGAATACTACTTTATCTCTTGTCATAATGTTTTTTTTGACAAATTTAAGATATTAAGATGTTAGAAAAAACTATTTCAAAGCATACTTCGTGCTACCTTTAAAATACTATTCAATTCAATTTCGCAGATTAACGGGAGAAATCATCATTCCTTGTCCGGAGTTTAAGATTAAGATTGGCATAAACGGTTTAAAATGACATGCGTTCCAGCAAGGCAAAAGGCCTTTCAGGAGCATTTAAGCGTTTAATTTAAAGAGTTCACTAATAAACGTTAGGAGTGATTAAACGCATCAGAGCCGGGCATCGGGAAGCGCCTAAGGTATAAGGTTTGAAATGGTTTTCAGGAGCAAATCGCTGAGGATTGGTTTAAAAATATAACCGTCAAAGCAGCTGTGTTTGAGTTTGATTCGCTCCTCATCGATGGCCATTGCTGTTTGAGCGATGATTATTACCTTGGGACTCAATTCCCTCATCTGCTTGGCCACCTCATATCCACAGCCTGTATGAAATTTTAGATCGAGTAGTACCAGTGCTATATCAGGATTCGATTTGAATATCTCAATGGCATCATGGGTGTTGTAGGCCACCAAAAGAGTAGTATTTAAAAATTTTAAATTCTCCTTTAGCAGGAGTGCACTCATGTGATCGTCGTCAACGATCAGAATGGATTTTTTGTTAAAAAAATCGATCAGGTGGTTCATGAGTTTCTTAAATAAAGCAGATTGCAAAATTGGCATGTTAAATTTAATTTTTGTCAATTATTTCGTCGCATTTACCCCCTGATTTGGTGCTATTAATCACAATTACAGCCATAAGCGATAACCCTTTTTTTCTAATACGTATATAGATATAGAAAAATGCAAATACAACCATAAAGAAAGTTTATTAATGGGGTGGAGTGAGATTTAAAAGTGCATTAAGAATTGCGAAAAAAAGAATCGCAAGTTGCGATAATGCATAATGATATTTTCAATACCGATTGATGATTTAACTTTTTCCGGTGTTTCAGTTTGAGAAAGGTTTTATGATAAGATAATTTAAAAAAAAGAGTGAGTTATGAATAACGAAGCAAAAGTTCAAATTTTACAAAAGAATTGGCTCTTCAGCCAGCTCTCGCCACAGGAGATTGATGAAATACTGCTGAAAACCACAACTGTTGAGTATCGCAGGAAGGAAACCATTTTTAAAAAGGGGGAATTTATTTCTCACCTCGTGTTGTTGTTGGAGGGGTATTTGAAGATTGAAGTGGACCAAGGGGAGAAAAATTTTATTTTTGATATTATCCCACCTTTGCATTACATAGGCCTTCCGTTGGTGCTCTCGTCCGAGAAATACATTTTTTCGGCAGTATCGCTTACCGACACGACCCTTTTGTATGTGCCCATGGATTTAGTAAAAAAAATAATGGGAGAGAATGGACAGGTTGCCATAAAGGCCATTGAGTATGGCAACGAAACGTTCACCTTTACTCTTTTTGAAAAGTTGAAAAGTAGCGCTTTGAATAACGTAAGGGGCAGACTGGCAAAATTGCTCCTGCATTTTTCTACGGTTGTATTTAAGAATAACACCTTTACGCTTCTCATCGGACGCAATGAGATAGCTCAAATGATTGGTTTCTCGAGAGAGAATGTGATTCGAACACTTTCGGAGTTCAATACCGAGGGCATTATTCGAATCGGGGGTAAAACCATTGAAATTATAGATCCCGTTAAACTCGATGAGTTAGGCAAATATAGTTAGTGGTTAGTAATTTGAAGAGTTAAAAAAAGTTTTACTCGTCCGAGAATTGCACAAGCACATCTCGGTAGGCGGAAAATACCTTGGATTTGGATACAAATCCAAGGTATTTTCCGTTTTCCAACACAGGTAAATTCCAGGCATTGGTTATCTCAAACTTCTGCACAACGCTTTCCATAGGTTCGTCAATGGAGATGAATTCGGGCGGTAGAGTCATCAACTCACGAACGTAAATGGAGTTGTACATGTGCGAATCGAACATGAGCTCCCTGATGTCATCCATCTGAACAATCCCGATGAACATTCCTTCGGAATCTACCACAGGGAAAATATTCCTACGCGATTTGCTTATTGCCTGAGTCAATATTCCCAGCGTATCATCGGGTTGGACAGTGACGAAATCATTCTCTATCACGCTGCCCAGTTGCAATACGGTCAATACTGCCTTATCCTTATGGTGGGTTATCAAATCTCCCCTTGCAGCCAAACGTTTTGTATATATCGTGTGGGGTTCGAAATACATCACGGTAATGTATGATATTGTAGCCGTTATCATTAGGGGGATGAAAAGGGCATAACCCCCTGTGAGCTCTGCAATTAAGAAGATGGCCGTGAGCGGAGCGTGCATAACACCTGCCATCATGCCGGCCATCCCCACCAGGGTGAAGTTGCCCTCATTAAGCCCAAAGTTAAATGAGAGGTTGAGTGTTTTCGACACGAAGTACCCGGCCACTCCGCCCATGAACAGCGTGGGGGCAAATATCCCTCCAACACCTCCGGCACCCGTGGTTGCCGCCATGGCGTACACCTTAAAGAGTAGCAGAAAACCCAATGAGGCAACAATTATCCAGGGATTCTCGCGTAGCGGATACAGCAGGCTGTTGTTAAGAATTGATGCGGGTTCGGCGTTAAGAAGTGCCTGAAGGGTTTCAAAACCCTCGCCGTATAGCGGAGGGAAAAGGAAAATGAGCAAGCCCAGAATCAGGCTGCCCCACAGTATTTTCTTGTAAGGTTTTTTTATTGCCGCAAATCTACTCTCAACCCGCATGGTTGTGCGGGTGAAGTAATAGGAGGTTAACCCGCAGAAAATGCCAAGGATTATGTAAAAGGGAATTTTATACAGCGCAAAATGCTCAACAATATCGAATGCCAGTGTAACCTCTTTGCCCAGCAGGAAATATGAGACGGTGGTGGCCGATACGGCAGCAATGAGCAGGGGAACAATGGAAGTCATGGTAAGGTCGAGCATAAGAACTTCCAGAGTAAATACAAGCCCTGCAAGGGGAGCCTTGTAAATTGAGGCAATGGCTCCGGCTGCCCCACATCCCAGCAGGAGAGTGATATTCTTTCGGTTCTGATGGAAGAGTTGGCCGATGTTCGAACCAATGGCCGCACCCGTATATACAATGGGTGCCTCAGCACCTACCGAACCCCCAAAGCCAATGGTAATGGAACTGGAAACCATGGAGGTGTACATGTTGTGCCTTTTCAGCTTACTGCCCTGCCTCGAGATGGAGTAGAGTATCCTCGAAATGCCATGTCCAATTTCATCTTTTACGAAATATTTGATATAAAGCACAGTGATGATTATCCCCACGCCGGGAAGTGCAAGGTATAGGTAACCGAGGGTTCCCTGCTCCAAAATGGTTTCCAGCACATCGCGGGTATAGTGTATGGTATTCTTAAAAATAACAGCGGCCAATCCGCTGAGGATACCCACCAAACAGCTTAAAATGAGGGTAATCCTATAGGGCCCAAGCTTATGAAGAGCTTTAAGCTGAATATTGTTGATGCGGGATAGAAAACTTTTCATCTACTTCCAAAATGCCAATTCAAAATTAGCAATACTTTACAAATGTACGTGGCTATTCTTTTGGTAAATGGTCAAACACAAAGATGCCATGAAGAACTGCCAATACACGAAATCAAAAATAGAATTTTAAGATAAACGCACGCCTCCATGCTGCTTATTTATAATGAAACTAAATTATAAACTTGTTTGGCGTTAACCACAAAGGATTGATAAAGAAATTTATTTTTGTAGTCAATTTTCGTAGGGTTAAGGAATATGACGCAAGCTGCCAAAACGGTTGACCATATTGGAAGAGTGCAAGAGATTACACCCGACGAGGTGATTGTGTGCATCACAAGCAACTCAGCCTGTGCTGGTTGTCATGCGCAGGGAGTTTGCGGTATGTCCGGTTCATCTCAGAAAACCGTGGTAGTTCAAAAACCCAATCACGATTATAGGGTGGGAGAGGATGTAAAGGTTATTTTACGACAATCCCTCGGTTTCAGGGCTTTATTCCTGGGTTATATTTTACCCTTTTTTTTAGTGCTTCTCTCTCTTATCCTGCTCTCGGTATGCAAAGTGCACGAGGCGATGGCGGGATTGATTTCGCTTTCGGTACTTGTTCCCTACTACCTGGCCTTATATGGCTTTAAGAACAGAGTTTCCAAACGTTTTACTTTCGACATAGAACCAGTTAAATAAACTTTGAATGACATGAGTTATTCTATCATTATTTCTACCGTTTTGATGCTTAGTGCCTTGGGGGTATTGGCTGCGGTTGTTCTTTACCTTGTAGCCCAAAAGTTCAAGGTGTATGAGGACCCAAGGATTGATGCCGTTGAGGCTGTATTGCCCGGTGCCAATTGCGGAGGGTGTGGCTACCCCGGTTGCAGAGGATTTGCCGAGGCGTTTGTTAAGGCCGATGACATCACCGATATGTTTTGCCCGCCGGGAGGCAACGCAGTTTTTGCTGCTGCCGCTAAGGTTGTAGGGAAGGATGCCGTGGCGCAGGACCCCATGATTGCTGTGGTGCGATGCGCGGGAGCACCCCAGCACAGGCCCAAAACCAGTGTTTACAACGGAGCTTCATCATGCAAAAGTGCCACTACCATTTTCAGCGGCGATACGGGGTGCCAGTTTGGGTGCCTTGGGCTGGGCGACTGTGTTGAGGTTTGTAAGTTCGATGCCATACATATTGATGTGGCCACAGGTTTGCCGGTGGTTAGCGAGGAGAATTGCACCGCTTGCGGCGCATGTATCAAGGCCTGCCCGAAATCCATTATCGAGTTGAGGAAAAAAGGGCCCAAAGGTAAGCGCATTTTCGTGTCGTGCGTGAACAAGGATAAGGGCGGTATTGCCAAGAAAAGTTGCGCGGTGGCATGTATCGGGTGTAATTTGTGTGTCAAGGCATGCCCTCACGACTCCATTGTGATAGAGAACTTTTTGGCATATATCGATTTCAATAAGTGTAAGCTGTGTCGCAAGTGTGTTGAAGTGTGCCCCACGGGAGCCATTCTCGAGGCCAATTTCCCACCACGCAAGAAGAAGGAGGAGGTTGAGGTGGGCTCCGAAACGGCATGATGAGGAGCAAAATGTAATGCCTGTAGATGGCAAGAAAATCTAAATCATAGATTGATAATAAATTGTAACCAATTGTTCGATATTAGAAATACTGCTGAATAATGTTAAAAACTTTTCCCAAGGGCGGGGTTCATCCCGCCGAGAATAAGCTGTCGGCAAGCAGGCCCATCGAAGTTTTGCCGCTACCCGAGCAGGTTTCCATTCCCATTGCCCAGCACATTGGCGCGCCTGCAACCCCCGTTGTTGCCAAGGGCGATAGCGTTAGGGTAGGGCAGCTGATTGCCAAGAGCAACGGGTTTGTTTCGGCCAACATCCACTCGTCGGTATCGGGGGTGGTGGAATCGTTGGACCCCATTTTAGACTCCACGGGCTATAAAAAGCCGGCAATAACCATCAAGGTTGAGGGCGATGAGTGGATGGAGGGGATTGACAGAACGGCTGACGTGAAAAAAGAGATTTCGCTTTCGTCCGAGGAGCTCATTGTCAAAATCAACGAGGCGGGAATTGTGGGATTGGGCGGTGCCACCTTCCCTTCGCATGTGAAGTTGGCAGTTCCCAAGGGTAAAAAGGTTGACGTGCTGATTATCAACGGGGTTGAGTGTGAACCATACCTCACCTCCGACCACAGACTGATGTTAGAGAAAGCCGATGAGCTGATGGTGGGCATCATGGTGCTAAAAAAGGTGCTGGGTGCAGAGAGGGCATTAATCGGCATTGAGAACAATAAGCGCGATGCCATTGCACATCTGAAGAATGTGAGTACCGGTTATCCCGGCATAGAGGTTTATCCATTAAGGGTTAAGTATCCGCAGGGAGGTGAAAAACAACTGATAAAAGCGCTTATCAAGCGCGAGGTTCCCTCGGGTGGCTTGCCCATTGATGTTGGAACTGTGGTACACAACGTGGGAACCACTTTGGCCGTTTATGAGGCGGTTCAAAAGGGAAAGCCATTGGTTGAGAGGATTGTAACCATAACCGGAAAGGGAGTGAAGAACCCCGGTAACTATCTGGTACGTATTGGCACACCTATATCTAAGCTCATTGAAGCAGCGGGTGGTTTGCCTGAGGATGTGGGTAAGGTGGTTAACGGCGGTCCCATGATGGGTAAGGCCATCAATAGTGTGGAAGCCCCCGTTACCAAGGGAACATCGGGTGTTATCCTATTTCCATCCAAAGAATCGCTTCGGGGCGAAGCCCAACCCTCGTGTATTCGTTGTGGCAAGTGCGTGTCTGCATGCCCCATGGGGCTCGAACCATATCTGCTCAACCAGCTTGCGCAACGTAGGCTCTACGACAGGATGGAGCCGGAAAGGGTGGTGGATTGCATGGAATGCGGTTCGTGCAGTTTTGTGTGCCCTGCCAACCTGCCCCTGCTCGATTACATACGGCTTGGGAAAACGGAAGTTTTTGCCATGATTAGAGCCCGAAAAAGTTAATCCTATTCTTATTTCTCATTGAAATTCAAAAGATAAAACACTAACATAATGAACAAACTTTTAGTCGTCTCGCCATCGCCCCATACACACAGCGGGGAGTCAACCTCAAGGTTGATGTTCAATGTGGTGCTGGCACTTGTTCCTGCTTTTGCTGTTACCCTTTTCTACTTTGGGATGGGTGCGCTTGTTGTAACCCTGATTTCCATTACCTCGTGCTTACTATTTGAGTACCTTATCCAAAAGTTCTTACTTAAGGTTAAACCAACCATCTCCGATGGCTCGGCACTGGTTACGGGGCTAATTCTGGCTTTCAACCTGCCCAGCAACCTTCCATGGTGGATTGTGGTAATAGGTGCCATTATAGCCATTGGGGTGGGGAAGATGAGTTTCGGAGGGTTGGGTAACAACCCCTTTAACCCCGCGCTGGTAGGGCGTGTATTCCTGCTCATCTCCTTCCCGGTTCACATGACCAGCTGGCCGCTGCCCATTGAGTCGCGCATGTCGTACATCAATGCCGTTACCGGGGCAACCCCGTTGGCCATTGTTAAGGAGGGTCTTGGCAAGGGCGACACCATGAGCGTTATTTCCGAACAGATACCCAGCCATATGCAGTTGTTTATGGGTACCATGGGCGGATCGTTGGGCGAGATTGCCGCTTTTGCCCTGATAATCGGATTTGTGTGGCTTCTTGTCACTAAAGTAATCACATGGCATATCCCCGTTTCCATCTTTACCACCATCGTTGCTTTTACGGGAATCCTTTGGCTGATTAACCCTCAGACCAATGCCGATCCACTTTTCCATCTGCTTACGGGTGGTGTGATGCTGGGAGCCATATTCATGGCAACAGATTACGTTACCTCGCCCATGCACCCCAAAGGGATGTGGATATTCGGCGTAGGCATCGGATTGATTACCGTTATCATCAGGGTGTGGGGCGCATACCCTGAGGGTATTTCCTTTGCAATTCTAATCATGAATGCCTTTGTCCCGCTGATCAACAGATATGTTAAACCAAAAAGATTTGGAGAGGAGGTTAAGAAAAATGGCTAACGTTGAATCGAATTTTAAAAATATGACACTGACCCTGTTGATTATTTCTTTGGTTGCATCGGCAGCCCTGGGGTTAGTACATCAGTTTACCAATGAAGCCATTGTCAAGGCTCAGATGCTCAAAATAAACTCGGCCATCGAGGTAGTGGTGCCCGAATTTGACAATCAGCCCTATGAGGAGGCCAAAACCATTGAAATGGATGGAGGGGAATTAACCCTGTTCCCAGCCAAAAAGGATGGCGAACTGGTTGGAACAGCAGTGAAAACATTTAGCATGAATGGTTTTGCAGGGCTCATTGAGCTGATGGTGGGCTTCCTGCCCGATGGCACTATAAACAAAGTAGCAGTGGTATCGCACAAGGAAACCCCCGGGCTGGGCGATAAGATGGATCCCAAAAAGTCAAATTTCAGCGTGCAATTCGAGGGTAAAAATCCCGAAAGTTTTAAGCTTAGCGTTGTTAAGGATGGCGGAAACGTAGATGCCATCACTGCTTCAACCATAACATCCCGGGCCTATTGCGATGCCGTGGAACGTGCATACAAGGCTCTTAAGGAAGGAGGTGTACAATGAATAAGTTCTACAATTTAACCAAGGGTATTCTCAAGGAGAACCCCATTTTTGTGATTGTTTTGGGTATGTGCCCAACATTGGCTACCACCTCGTCGGCCATGAACGGATTGGGCATGGGCCTGGCCACCACGTTTGTATTGCTGGGTTCCAACGTGGTCATTTCGCTACTGGCACGGCTCATTCCCGACAAGGTGCGCATCCCTGCCTACATTGTAATCATTGCCACCTTCGTTACCATTGTCGATTTGGTTATGCAGGCCTATACGCAGACACTCTACGAGAAGCTGGGCATCTTCATCCCGCTCATTGTGGTTAACTGCATCGTGCTTGGCCGTGCCGAGGCCTTTGCCAACAAGAACAACGTGTTCCAATCGGCCCTCGATGGTATTGGAATGGGACTGGGTTTCACCTTTGCATTGGCTCTGCTTGGTACCGTAAGAGAGGTGCTGGGCAGCGGATCCATATTCGACCATAAGTTTATCAGTGGCGATGGCATCATCGTATTCATACTGGCCCCGGGAGCATTCATTGCCCTGGCCTACCTTATTGCACTATTCAACAGAATCAAAAAATAGCAGGAGGTTGTCATGGAATACATTCTAATCATCATTGCGGCAATATTTGTCAACAACGTTGTTCTTGCCCAGTTTTTAGGAATATGCCCTTTCATCGGGGTATCCAATAAAATTGAAACATCCATGGGCATGGCCGGGGCGGTTACCTTTGTGATTGTGCTGGCCACCATAGTAACCTTTTTGCTGCAGCACTATGTGCTCAATCCTCTGGGGATTGCGTATATGCAGACCATCGTGTTTATTCTGGTTATCGCTGCCCTGGTGCAGATGGTTGAGATTATACTGAAGAAGTTGAGCCCTGTGCTATATCAGGCCCTGGGTATTTTTCTACCCCTAATCACCACCAACTGTGCTGTGCTGGGGGTGGCCATACTGGTTATTAAAAAGAACTACAACCTGCTGGAGGGCGTTGTTTTTGGCGCTGCCACGGCCATCGGCTTTGGGCTGGCGCTGATTATCATGGCGGGAATCAGGGAGCAACTGGCGCTGTCCAATGTTCCTAAGGGCATGAGGGGTGTTCCCATTGTCCTTCTAACGGCGGGTATCCTTGCATTGGCCTTCATGGGATTTGCAGGAATTGTAAAATAACGGCTGCACTGAGGCGATACAGCCATTTTATTCCTGATTTATTTGTCTGCCCATGCCAATGGGTGTGCGATTTTTGGTTTGCTATTAACCGTTAATCGTTGGCAATAGTAGTAAAAACTTTGGATTTCAGCCCTGTGCCCGGAGCATTAAAAGGGATATTGGCCATTTCATTTGATGAAATTGCCGAATGCTTGCTACCTTTGTAACCAACAGATGAGCCATGCACAGTATCTACCCAAACAGCTTTGAGGAGAAAATCGGATTTGACCGAATCCGCAGCCAGGTGGCCGATATGTGTTTTTGCCCGCTGGGCAAGAAAAAGACCATGGATGCCCAATTCTCAAACGACTTTGGGGATGTGCAGGAATGGATTGAGCAGACTGCCGAGATGAAGACCATCTGCCTCATGGAGGAGTCATTCCCTGTGGATGGCTATGCCGATGCCACCCCCTTTCTCGAACGTATTAAGCATGAGGGCTCTTGGTTAGACGAGACCGAACTCTTCACGCTTCGAAAATCCATTGATACCATTAAGGCGTTGACAACCTTTTTCCGAAAGGGCGAAACGCCGAAATATCCCCATCTTACTCGGTTGGCCGAGGATGTGGACTATTTTCCCTTCGTCGCGCAGCGCATTGATGCTATAATCAATCGTTTTGGAAAAATTAAGGATAACGCTTCTCCCGAGCTGGCCCGAATACGGGGCGAGATGGCATCGAAACAGGAGGCGGTTTCGAAGCGCATGAGCGCAATTCTCAAAGCGGCGAAGGCAGCGGGCATTGTCGATAATGAGGCCACAACATCAATCCGCGATGGGCGTATTGTTATCCCCGTCAGCGCTGCCAATAAGCGTAAGCTTAAGGGGTTTGTTCAGGACGAATCAGCCACGGGGAAGACCGTCTTTATCGAACCCATCGAGGTGGTGGAGATAAACAACGAGATTAAGGAGTTGGAGTACGATGAGAAGCGCGAGGTCATCAGAATACTGGTAGAACTATCCGATACCATTCGCCCCTACTTGCCCGAGTTGCTACATTCATACGATTTCCTTGGAGAAATCGACTTTTTACATTCCAAGGCGATGTTTGCAGTGAATGTGTCAGGAGCAAAACCCATCCTGCACGATAGCCCGCGGATGTATCTCCGCAAGGCGGCACACCCGTTGCTCATGTTAGCCCTAAGACGCGAAGGCAAGGAGGTTGTACCCCTCGATATGGAGTTGAATGCCCACCATCATATCCTGTTGATTTCGGGGCCAAACGCAGGGGGGAAGTCGGTTTGCCTTAAAACCATCGGCGTATCACAGTACATGCTGCAGTGCGGATTTTTGCCACCCGTCATGGAGAACTCCGAGATGGGGCTATTCAACAAAATCTTTATCGACATAGGCGATGAGCAATCCATTGAGAATGACCTAAGCACCTACAGTTCGCATTTAATCAACATGAAGCATTTCATCAGGCACGCCGATGGCCATACTCTGGTGCTCATTGATGAATTTGGTGCCGGTACCGATCCCTTGGCGGGGGGTGCCATTGCCGAGGCGATTTTGCAAAAGCTCAACGAAATGGGAACCTTTGGGGTTATCACCACGCACTACTCAAATCTTAAGCACTTTGCCGCTGGCACCGATGGCATTATCAACGGAGCCATGATGTTCGACTCGGGTAGGATTGAGCCCCTTTTCAAGCTGGAGATGGGTAAGCCGGGAAGCAGTTTTGCCTTTGAGATTGCCCAAAAAATCGGGCTTCCCACTGATATTCTGAAAACCGCCGAGAGCAAAACGGGAACCGACTACACGACTTTTGAAAAGCATTTGCGTGAGATTACGCGCGACAAGCGCTACTGGGAAAGGAAGCGGGAGAATATCCGCATATCGGGCAAGAAAGCCGAGGAGTATGAAAAGAGGCTGGAGGTTGAATTGGATGCCCTTCAAAGCCAGCGGAAAGAGATATTGCGCAAGGCCAAGGAGGAGGCTCAGGCCCTGCTGTCGCAAACCAATAAGATGATTGAGAATACCATAAAGGAGATTAGGGAGTCGGCGGCAGAGAAAGAGAAAACCCGTGAGGCACGCAAACAGCTGGATGAGTACAAGGCCAATGTGAAGCAGGAGGGTATAGATGATGAAACCATAGTCCGCAAGATGGAGCAGCTGCAGCGCAGGCAGGAGAGGAATAAAGAGCGAAGCATTAAAAAGGGTTTGGCCAAGGCCAAGCCAAAGGACGAGCCCAAGCCCGACGATCCCTTGGTAAAGGGCGATAGGGTGAAGATGACGGGACAAAGCGTTGTAGGCGAAATCGTTGAGGTTTCTAACAAGAGCGCTGTGGTGGCCTTCGGGAATATGCTAACATCTGTGGATTTGAAAAAGTTGCAGAGGGCAACCGGTGCCGATTACAAACAGCAGGGGCAGATTATCCGCTCGCCTCAGTCGAGCTTTAGTCATAGCCTTCAGCAGCGCAGGCTTAACTTCAAGCCCGAAATCGATATAAGGGGCTACAGAACCGAGGAGGCTCTGGAGGCTGTGCAAAATCTAGTTGACGATGCCGCCATGATTGGCATATCGAGAGTACGCATTCTCCATGGAAAAGGCAATGGCATCCTGCGGCAGCAGATACGAACCTTCCTGAAAACTATTCCTTTTGTCAATTCGTTTGCCGATGAGCACATTGAATTTGGCGGAACAGGGATAACAGTGGTTGATGTGGATGTCTAACAGCAATACGGCTAAAGTCCCAAATACCATCTGGCAATGGAAAAATAGATCAGAACCCCCGAAATATCGGCAATGGATGTTATCAGAGGGGCGCTGGCTGTTGCCGGGTCGAGTTTCAGCTTGGTAAAGATAAATGGCAACAGCATACCAATCAGACTCCCTGCCATTACGGTTAAGACCATGGTTAGCCCGACCACTACGACTATTTCGGGAGATCTGAAATTGGCAACAATGCCTGCTCCAATGGCCATGGTAATCCCCAAAAGCAGCGATACAAGTACCTCTTTTCCTATTAACCTGTACCAGTCCGATAGTTTGACTTCACCAACGGCCAGAGATCGTATCATTAACGTTGCTGATTGTGAACCGGCATTCCCGCTGCTGTCAATAAGCAGGGGTAAGAAGAACACCAGCGATACCACCGACTGGATTACGCTTTCAAACTTAGAGATTGCTGCACCCGAAAAAACGTTAACAAAAACGAGTGCGGTAAGCCATACCACACGTGTCTTGTAGAGCGAAGATATCTTTGCTTTCAAGGGGTTGACAACGGCTTCCTGAAAGGCTCCGAATTTATGGAAGTCCTCGGTGGTCTCCTCTTCGGCAACGTCCATCATGTCGTCGAAGGTTACAATACCCAGGAGCAAGCCTTCGGAGTTCACCACGGGCAAGGCCACCCTGTCCTGATCCTGAAAAACCCGCACGGCCATCTCCTGATCGTCAAATGCGCTGAGCGCAACGAAGCGGTAGTCCATCAGCTCTTCGATCTTCTGGTCAGGTGTGGCCAGAATTATCTCCCTTATCCTAATATCGTCAATGAGTTTCCATTGATTATCAACAATGTACACTACGTTAAGGGTTTCCGAATCCCTTCCGAATTTTCTGATGTGGTTCAGCGCCTCTTCCACAGTATAGTGGGGTTTAATGGCAACAAATTCGGGGGTCATCAATCGCCCGATGCTATCCTCGGGGTACCCAAGCAGGGTGGTGGCAATCCTGCGTTCCTGCGGAGAGAGGAGTTGAATCAGCCTTTGGGCTATCTCGCCGGGCAATTCCTCAAAAAAGGCAGTCCTGTCGTCGGGGTCCAAGTCGTTCAGCAGGCTGGACAACTTGTTGACGTTGTGGGCCAGGCCTTCAATAATCTCTTCCTGTTTATCGTGCGAAAGATGTTGAAAGGTAGATTTGGCCAACTCACGAGGAAGCAAACGGAATACAATCAAATCCTCATCGTCTGACAGCTCCTCAATTATTTCGGCAATTTGCAATGGATCAAGCGTAACTATCTCATCCCGGATAGTTTTCCATTGTTTTTCCTGAACTAGTTCCTGGAAATTGACAATTATTTCCACCATAAATGGGTCTCCTTACAATTTCATCTGTAAGGAAACAGCGAGGCACCCTACAGATTAGTTAATACTCTTGTTTTACTAGGATAAGGGTCCTCGTCCATATTGAATCAGGTCTTGGTGATGGCTGCAAAAGTATAAAAATTATTGTTAAATGGGAACAAACTACTGCCTATTTTCGGTCGTGGGCACAATATTTTTCTATTAAATGGGTATTTTAGCTAGATAATAGTCAACAACTATGCATATAGCTGTTTGGGCCGATTCGGTAACCCCCCGTTTGCAGTATATCACTCAACACATACTGGGCGAGATGCTTGGATTTGAGGTGGTTCTTACGGAGAATCGCGATCAATTCAGCAGTTTTGCGGGTGCAAAAATCGCCTATGGCGATGTGGAGTTCGACGATGCCATCAGCATTAGCCCGCATGGGCTACTTGGCGAATCGGGCATAACCCGACAAGCGGTAACGATGGGTTGTTGGAATTCGGTTCCCATATTTTTCGAAACCAACCCTCATGCCCAAATTCCATTCGATTTATTCGCCGCAGCATTCTACCTGATTTCGAGGTACGAGGAGTATCTGCCATTTGAAAGTGATGAGCATAGACGCTTCCCTTCCACTGCAAGTTTGGCGCACAGGGAGAGTTTTTTGGAGATTCCCCTGGTGGATATGTGGGTCAAAGAGCTGGAAACCATTATTAAACAAAAATTTCCCGACGTTGCCATTAAGGAGAGGAGTTTCCAGTTCATCCCCACCATTGATATTGACAATGCCTATGCATTCAAGCACAGGGGATTGCTGCAATCATGCCTTGGGCTTGGCAAAGCCTTGGTCCATTTTCGTTTTGCTGATTTTGCAGGACGTTTGGCAGTATTTTTGGGTTCCCGCCCCGACCCCTTCGATACTTACCATAGGCTATTCCAAATCCTAATCCAATGCCCTGATGCCGTTTGGTTTATGCTGGGTGGTAAGCGAGGGAGATTTGACAAAAGCGTTCCGCTAGGTAACCAATCGATGCAAGCCCTTATAAAGCGCATTGCTTCGGAATATCGGGTTGGCATTCACCCCTCCTATGCCTCGGGAGACGTGTTGCAGACGGTTAGGGAAGAGTTGAACGGTCTGTCGGAGGTGGTTGGCCAGCCCATAACGGCCAGCCGTCAGCATTACCTTCGTTTTCGCATGCCGCACACTCACAGGCTGCTTGCCGGGCTGGGTATCACCCACGAATACTCCATGGGTTATTCCAATGCCATCGGGTTTCGGGCAAGTACCTGCACCCCATTCAGGTTTTACGACCTGATGGATGAAAAAGAGCTACCTTTGACCATCGTTCCCTTTCAGGTGATGGACAGGGCCTTGCTCACCATGGGGTGCAATGCCCAAACTGCCGCTCAGCGAACCCTTGAATTGGCCCAACGGGTCAAGCGGGTGGGTGGAACCTTCTCAACGCTGTGGCACAACGAATCGTTGTCGGGCATCAACGAGTGGAAAGGGTGGGAGAATGTTTTGGGCGAAATTGTTAACCGTGTAAAAGCCATGTAGCATTGAATATTTCATACGTTAAACGCCACGAGGTTGATACCCGGAAATGGGATGAGTGCATTGCCGGTTCCGTGAACGGAATGGTGTATGCCTACTCGTGGTATTTGGATATCGTTGCACATGGTTGGGATGCGCTTGTTGCAGATGATTATCAATCGGTGTTTCCGCTGGTTCACAACGTGAAATTCGGGATACACTACCTCTATCAGCCATACTTCACGCAGCAGCTGGGTTTGTTCTCCACAGGGCATATCACGCCCGAGCTGGTTTCAAGGTTTCTCGATGCCATTCCGGCGAAGTTCAAATACATTTCCATACAACTGAACACGTACCTCAGGGTTGACTACCCCTCAGCCAAAGTAATTGGTCGGATCACCCACCACCTCGACCTCATAGAGACCTATCCCGTTCTCTCGGGGCGGTACTCTACCAACACCAAAAGGAATATCTCCAGGGCAGTGGCACATGGCATAACCATTTCAAAGGGGGTTACCCCCATGCAAATGCTGGATTTAAAACGTGAAAGCCTGATTGTACCCCTTAAGAAGAAGCAATTCCAGATGCTAACAAGGATAATGACCCAGTCGTTGGAGCGCGGTGTGGGGCAACTTTTGGGTGCCTATACCCAACGCAACGAGCTGTGTGCCTCAGCGTTCTTCCTCATTTCCAATGGCAAGGCCATATACCTTTTGGCCTCGTCCGGTAAGGAGGGTCTTGAGCAGAGGGCCATGTTTGCACTGGTTGATCATTTCATAAATCTCCATTCCGAAACGCCCCTTATCCTCGATTTTGAAGGGTCGGATATTGAATCCATAGCACGGTTTTACAAAGGGTTCGGAGCCACACCTTGTGAGTATAACCGCCTGGTGATTAATCGCTTGCCCTTAATTCTAAAGATATTCAGGCGATGATTAAACGCTTCTTCTACTCTGCATCGGCTCTGTTGCCGTTTCGGTGGCTCACCCGCTGCGGTGGATTTAAGTTGATTGCACCCTTTTACCATCTGGTTTCCGACGATTGCCCTGCCCACATCAAACATCTCTATCCCGTTGTCAGCCCCCATGATTTTGCCAAGGATTTGGATTTCATGCTGAAGCACTATATTCCCATATCCGCAGCCGAGGTACCCTTGGTAATTTCGGGGCAAAAACGTTTGCCTAAGCCCGCCCTGTACCTCAGCTTCGACGACGGATTCCGCGAGGTTGCACAGGTGATTGCCCCCATCCTTTTGGAAAAGGGAATACCGGCAACATTTTTTGTAACCCCCGCATTTATTGACAACGTTGATATGCTCTACCGATGCAAGCAGAGCCTTATAGCCCATAGCGTTGTGCAGGCGGGCGATGCCTTTGTGGCACCCGATTTTACTGTCACCCTTTGGGGTGAGAGAGCGCATGGAGCTAAATATTTTACAGAACGGCTATTCACGCTCGGTGCCCACGAGGTGCCCACCATCGAGAGTATTGCCCATGCCCTTGGGGTTGATTTAAAGGGTTATTTGCAGAGTGTCAGACCATACCTCACCCTAGATGAGTTGCAATCGCTGGCCCAAAAGGGTTTTACCATAGGGGCGCACAGCTACAGCCACCCCCTGTTTGCCAATCTGCCCGTGGAAAGCCAGATAGCCGAGGTTGAGCAGAGTTTGGAATGGGTGGAACGGAATATTCCCAATCAGCCGCGAATGTTTGCATTTCCCTTTACCGATTACGGGGTTGCAGCCGGGTTTTACAGGCATTTCCTGAGGGATAAACCCCAAAGTTTTGATGTGATGTTTGGCACGGCCGGCCTGAAGTTAATGCCATCCCCCGCGATAGTGCAGCGAATCCCCATGGAAGTGAAAAAGTACGGGGCTCGCCGGATTCTTGGGGGCGAGTATCTTTACTATGCCGCAAAGCGAATTGTAGGTAAGCATAAAATGTCCATACCCCAATGATAAGCATTAAAAAAGTAAGCATTTCCGAGCTGGGCGAGCTGGTCTTAGCCCCCGGCTATGCCCAATGGGAGCAAATACCCATAAGCCGTCACAGGGCGCTGTCGTACATAAACAACCCCCGCTGTTCGCCATCGGATGTTGTTCTCTACCTGGCATACTTAGACGGAAAACTGGTGGGCTATCGCACCATCCTCCCCGATTTCATTACCCGTGGTAATGAATCTGTTAAGGTTGGCTGGCTCAGTGGCAATTGGGTTGATCCCAATTTACGGCGGCAGGGAATCGCCACCGAGCTACTGCAAAGTGCCATGCCCGATTGGAACAATCGGTTGCTGTTCACCAACTACGCCGAGGAATCCAAGGCGGTTTACGACAAGTCGGGCAGCTTTGCGAGAGCCTTCACTCTGGATGGTTATCGGATATATATCCGCCCATGTCTGGCGGAGGTGCTTAGCAAAAAAAGCAGGCTGTTCAGCGCCTTCAAGCCTTTATGGCAATTTTCCGATGCGCTCTTCAAGATTTTCAACCCCGTTCCGCTATACTTACACTCCATTGGGTTGGGACGAGGTATTCAGTACGAATACTTGAAAATACCCGACCAGGAGGTTGCAAAACTGTTTAAGGAAGCCACCAACCTAACAGCTACCCAACGTGGCAAGGCTGAGCTAAGGTGGATTTTGTCCTATCCGTGGCTGGTTTCATCGCCTGCCGGCGACAGGATGGGGCAAAAATACTTTTTCTCATCCTCCCCTAAGCGATTCGAGAGTATGCTGGTAAAGGTTTTCAGGGATAACCGTTTGGTGGGGTTCCTTATGCTGAATCTGAACCATAGGTATATCACCACTCCCTACATTTGCTGCATGGATGGTGAGGAGTTGTACTTGGCCAGGGCCATTATGCATCATGCACTGAAGCTTGGTGCTTGCAGAATTACCACATACCATCATTTGATTGGGAAACGGCTGAAAAGGCTAATGCCTTTTGGCATGCTCTCGCTCAAGCAGAGACGAAACTATTTTACTACCAATAGCCTAATAGAAGAGTTTGGCGATGCCATGGCCTTTCTTGAGGGCGATGGCGATTGTGCGTTTGTGTAGTTACTCCATCAGGCTCTCGAAATCAATCTCCGAGGTGTGCTCGGTCTCTTCCAGTCTGGTCTTCTCGCAGCGTAATGTTTTTGACGGAAACTTCTTGAGGAGGCTGTAGTTGTGCGTAGCCATTATCACGGCTCGCCCCGTGGAGGCAATATCGAAAAGAATCTGCATAATCTCATCGGAAGTGTCGGGGTCGAGATTGCCGGTGGGCTCGTCGGCAAGGATAATTTCGGGGTTGTTGAGCAGTGCACGGGCAATGACAACGCGCTGCTGTTCGCCACCCGACAGCTGGTGGGTCATCTTAAAATCCTTGTGCTTCAGCCCAACCTTTTCCAGCACATCGTCAATCCGCTGCCTCATGGCCTGCTTATTTTTCCAACCGGTGGCGCGAAGAACAAATAGCAGATTGTCCTCCACGGTGCGGTCGGTAAGCAGCTGAAAATCCTGAAACACAATGCCAAGTTTCCTACGCAGGTATGGAATTTGACTTCGTCGAAGTTTATGAAGGGCATAACCCGAAACAACCCCCTCGCCCTTAATAAGGGGCAACTCGGCATTGATGGTCTTTATGAGGCTGGTTTTCCCGCTCCCAACCTTGCCGATGATGTAGATGAACTCGCCCTTGCCTACTTTCAGGTTCACATCGGACAGAACAAGATTGTCGTCCTGAAAGATGGAGGCGTTCTTAAATTCAATAATTGTATCCAGTGCCATTGCAAGTCAACTTTTGTATTCATTTTAAATGCCAAGCGAAAATCCTTAATCATGGCATAAACCGAGGAATCATTCTTTCAAAGCCTTATGCTGTAAGAAATTGTACGGCTCATATTTCTTTAGCAGCTATAAAGATAATGGCATTTTTCTAATTTAAACGCATGATGACATTCGGGAACGGGATGTTTATTGCTTTTATTAACCATAGCATTTAACTTATAAAGGTTAGGGTAATATGGTATGAAGACACCAATATATTGCTTTTCGCTGGTTGAGTTCGATATTGTTCAAGAAAATGGTCAATCCATTGGCGATTTCCGGATATATAAGGAAAAAACTGGGGCTAAGGAACAAAACTTTAAAAGTTTCATTTTTTTTAAGTAGTAGAATAAGCGTTGAAATGTTACTAACTTTGTCGAATCAAATGTATAGCTATGCGCAGACAATTGATTTTACCACTCGTAATTATTGTATTCTCCGCCTTTTTACTTTCATGTACCGAAGAGATAAAGGAGTGCGAACGGAAGAATACCACCGATATTGAAGTAGTAAACTTCTCAGGAATTCCGGTTATTTTTAAATTATGGATTGAGGATGTGGGATTTACCGAGGAGCAGCGCATTGACAATGGTGCCAGCTATATTTTTCACAGCATATCGGCCACAAAAGCACAGCTGTGGATTGACATGGGTAGCCATTGGTACTGGACAGAGGAATACACCCTGACCGCTTGTGAACAGTTCACTTTTACATGGTCGGGATAGGCCGTGGGTTTCACGCCCATGGCTATTTATTGTAATGGCATAATAATTGGAAGGGACGTTTATATCTTTTTTATTAACTATTAAATACTTTAAAACTATGAAAACACTTAAATTCTTAGCATTTGTTGGCATTCTTGCCCTTGCATTTACCTCTTGTAAAAAGGAGGAGGAGTTTACCTTGGTTGGTAAATGGAATGTTGATAAAGTTACAACAACAGCCTTTTTAAATGGGCAGCAGGTACATCATGAAGAAGAAACGAATCAGGGTTGGATTCAATTCTTTAGTGGAAATACAGGGGTAGATGATGACGGGGGTACTTTTCAATGGAGCCTGTCGGGCGATAATTTAACCATAACATTTGATGACCCTGATGAGGGTGAAATGGCCAGTTTTACTTTTAAGTTAACTACCAAGACTTTACAAAAGATTGTAGCAGAGTCAACTTTTGAAGAAAGTTATGAGATTGAAGGGCAAGTTTATACTGTTTCAGTAAATTTGATTCTTGAGCTTTCCAAGTTATAATCATATTCGATAACACAAGCAAAGCCCGCTTATTGGCGGGCTTTGTTGTTTTTGCATTTGTTATCCTTTGTCGGTGGGCCTATTTTACAACCGGTTTGCCCGTGATAATGGAGTTGTAGTAAATATCGAAAGTCCCACCGGTTGAGAAATGCCCATAGGCTTTCTGGGGCTCTTTCAGCGCATCAACAGGCTCCCCATCTTTGTCCAGCACATCGCCATCGGCGTTGGTGGCCACAATGCCGGTTGGGGTAATCCCCTCCCCATCAACGTTGTAGGGCCGGCTGTAGATAACCGCTCCTGTGGGGATTAAATTCCCCTTTTCGTCCATAACCCGGCCATCGGACCGGAAGGTAAATGGAACGTGGTCGGACTCGGTGCCAAACACATCCTTTCCCAGGTTGAAACTCTGGTCCAGAACCACCTTACGGTAACCCTGTATGTTGGCCTTCATGGTTGTGGTAGTGGGGTAAAAAATATTTCCCTTTATGTAGAACTTATTATCGGCTTTGCTGTACGCCAGGTATTCCTTTTGGGCGCTGTAGTGCCTCATCAGTTTTTGGCGAGCCAACAGCCTTGGCATCCGTTCTTCCCTATCCAGGCCCTTTAGCACATCGTCATCCAACACATCATGAATATCGTAGGCAATGCCAAGTTTGCCTTGTAGGTCATTGTCCTTGGCGTAAATCATCAGTTCATCCCTGATTTCCTGTGGCATAATTCCGTACAGATCGGCTCCCACAACCGAATGGAAGAAGTAGCCCAATTCGCCCATACCCGCCGATTCGTTGTAGTAATCCTGTAGTTTGGTTTGCATTGGGTATTTGGAGTTGTATTTTCCGTAGTTCATATCGGCCCATCCCTCCAAGCCCGGCAACTTGCGCTGAAACGACCAAATGGCATCAACCGTGTTACCAACTCTGGCATGGCAGCCTAAGCACTGGGCCAACTCCTCGGTGGTTTGCGGGCGCAGCTCGCCATGGCGATTCTCGATGTAGGCTGCAATAATCCACCCCCCTCCGTTGTCAATCCATCCCTGACCCTCTCTACCGATATAGGTATCAAATTCCTCTTCGCTTTCCTTATCTGCAATATCCTCAAGGGTTACTTCTTTCCACTTGTACATGTATCGAATCTCCTTAACCCGCTTGGATCGGGTGCCGGGAAATTCGTACCGGTAACCGTTTCCGTCGGCCATAACGCCATCTACCTGTGTGCCCATTTCGCCATCGGCACTTAAATCCACATAGTGGAGCGGATGGGCAAATTCGGTACCCACAGGGTAAAAACCCTTGCTAACCTTTACCTGTGCAGCATCGCCCAAGTAGTGTGTGGACTCGCAGGGTTGGTTTTTGATATTTTTTTCCAGAATATCCAGATTCTGTTTATAGGTGTTTATATCCTGCTTACCATTGGTCTGCATGTATTCCCGGGGTAGTCTGATGTAGATCCCGCTGACACTCCCCGTAAGTGGCGAGAATATGGCGTATGGGAAGAAATTGACGGCACGCCAGCCGGTGTACTCCTCCCTTTCGTTGCGAATAAAACCCTCCTCATCAATGTAGCCATGAGCATTGCCATGGGTTGGGTCGTCAGCATTGTAGGGGAACAAGTGGTTGGGGTTGAGCGCCGGGAACAGCACAAAGCTGTTTGCAGGGTCATGGTCAATCAACCAGTTGTCGTTCCCATCCCCACGCACCTTGCTGTAGGTAGGCAGCCAATTGTCAACCCGCACGTACTCCACATCGTCAATATGGGGAATTTCAATGCCATCGGCTTTCAGCCGGGACTCAATATTCTGCGGGTAGATAATGTTTTGCCAAAGAATACGGTTAAGGTTTGAACTTGGAAAGCTGTAAAAAATCTGGTCTTCAGCAATGGGGAAAGAGTTTCCATGCCCAATGGACGAAAGGTAATCGGTATGGCAGTATTTACAGGCATTTTGTGTTCCATATCCGGTTTCAATCCAGCACTGTGCAGGGATTTTGGGATCTTCGTTGTGCGAAGGTTTGTATGATGCACCGGCCGCGGCTTCGAAGTTGTGAGGGACGATACCCTTGAAAAATTGCTCGGCACTTATCACTTCAGCCGTTAGCCCTTGTTCCTTCAACTCGAGAATAATACTTTCTTCCATCTTTACCAGACGGTTGCAGGTGCATAAACCGATTATGGCAATAAAGCCAAAGAATGAGAGTATTGAAACTGATGTGTTTATTTTTTTCATGGTTAGGCTTTTTTTGTGGATACTGCACTATTTTCAGGCTACAATATACAAATTGTTTTGTAGCGGGTGAGGTTTTGAATAGAAAAACTTGGGAAGATGTATTGCCGAAACTGTTAGAAGAACTATAAAAATATCTCAATCCTGTTTTCACCTTTAGCAAGTAGCGCAAGTAGAGTAGGGCAGGGGATTGATGCCCCTCCGGGGCGATAGGGATTGTTTTGGTATACCAAATCCATGGGGGTGCCATTTACCACAATCTTTGCGGGATGATACCCTTTTTCCCCTACGTGATATACAAAGCGGGTCAGATAGCCCATGAATTGCATGTGCAATTCCGTACCATCAAAGGATAGGGGCATTACCGGGTCAATAATTACGTGGCCATTCTCAATGCGTATCCCCGTGAGATATCCGATGATGAGCCCTATAAATATGCCCGGCCCGCTGGAATAAACTCTCCATCCTCCCCTCAGCATTTTTGCGCCTTTCAGTACCTCGTGGTAAAGATTATCGGCATCGTAACGTGTTTTGAAAACCACATCGGAACTGCTGTAGTAACAGTTGGATTGGCGGTAATCGCTGTTTGTCACAACTTCGCTGTAGGCAATGGGGATAATCTGCCTGATCGCCCGGGCAAACTCATCGGTTTTCCCCATGATGGCCAGCATTTCAGCATAGCGAATATGCTCATGCATGTACATCAAACCTATTTCTCGTCCAAAAAAGGTGCTGCTCTCAGCACGCTGGAAGATATGCTGAATTCCACCCTTATATCTCAGGGGCCTATCCATTAGCCTTGCACCATCGGGGCCCTTTAGGTGCTTCTCGATGATTTGAAGATGATGATTGGCCTGAACGGGGGTGAAAATACCGCTGAGCACACCTCGCTCCATGGGGAGTAGGCTGTAGCGCACCCCAGTGATGCTGTTGGATGGGTGGAGCATAAGCTTTACGCTGCCATCATCGCTAAAAATGGCATACCCTGCCACCACTTCATCCTTTACCAAAAATTTGTTGAAGTCCTCTTTTATTCGTTGGCACAGCATTTCCAAACGATTTGCCATGGCAGTATCATTGGCCATTTGACAAACTTTTTGGTACTGCCCAAGGGACTGATAGCAAATTTCGACGGTCCAGCTGGAAACCATGCGTTGGGCCATATCGGTGCTAACCGGCTGCAATGAGTCGTTCCAATCGCCACCGCCATAGGCAACCAGTGAGGTTCCGGGGATAAAGGAATCCGTAACCCTGGCTATCAGCCTTTCGATGTGTTCGCTTAGGGGCGAAGCCTCGCCATCGGCTTCATAGTACGGGAGTACCGTTTGGAGAATATCCATATGTCCGGTAACGCTAATGTACTTGCATAGAGCCAGAATGCACCAGTAGGCAATATCGCCGTGGGCATCGGGGGCACGCACATGGGCATAGCTGTCGAACATCCACCACTGGGGCCAACCCCCGTCGGGGTGCTGGTTTGAGAAGATGGTTTTAATCACTTCCCGGGCTTCGGCGAATTTTCCCAGGGTTAAAAGCAAATCTATGGGGCCCTGCGATACATCGCGTGTTCCCCATGCTGCCCCGCTGAACTGTTCAAGTCCAAAGGGAGTGAGATAGTGAACCAGCGCGTTGTGCCCAAACCAGGGAATAATCTCGTTGAGGATTCCAATGTTTTTTGCGTTGCCCTGAATACAGAGATCCAGACTTTGGTTTTTCCAGCTATCCACTGCCTTTTGGCAGTCGCATTGCCACTGTCGGTCAGGGTCTTCAATGGCAATGGGGGTGACCGTATTGTTTACCTCGCCAACGAAACTCATGCAGAAATGGGCAGTTTGTGCCACGTGAAGAGCAAAGAGATTTTGGCTTTCATCACAGGGGTGCCATCGGGCATCGGTACCCTTTCCATGAACAATAATCCTAAACCGGGCTTGGGGAAATTTTTCGGCCATCATGCTATTGGCATTGGGCTTGGCCATGTACTCGCCCTGATGCCCGACGGTTGTTATCTGCCAACCGTTGGACTCATCCAGATGGTGTGTGACAATAATGTCAGTTGCCTCACACTCAATCACTTTAAAATCGAGGTTAACCTGTGGAAAATCCTTCGAAGTCCACGTCCGCACCTGAAAGGTGCGATTGCCATGTTTATAAATCCATCGGCAATGGTTCAGCCCCATTTCAAAGGCCGAGGGTACACCCAGTAGATGGTATTGTCCATCAATATTGACAAATATGCGTTGGCCTGTTGCCGGCTCAAGGTTGAACGGGTTAGAGCAGATGGATAGAAAAACGTTGAAGTTGGTATTGCCCTGCGAGATATGCGAGTTGAACACCCCATAGGCAAAGGGATTGGTGGCAACAATATCCTCGTTGGGAAGAAAGCCGTTGCCCGTTTGCAAAATATGGCCATGCGGCCTGTCGGTCAGCAATTCCTTTTCCTTCAGCACGACATGATTGTGCGTAGAGGCATAAAAGGAGAGTATTCTGCCATTTTTCCGTTCCACATGCCTTTGCTCTTGGCCGAAATAACGTGTGAGTTCCTCATCGTTAAGGTCGTCGGCAGCTAAAAATTCAGCCGAGCTGAAAATGTTATTTTTAAGCTTCACCCAACCCGTGAGAGGCGGCATGGGAAGCGGGCGATTAAACTCTTCAATGGTGTGAATGAGCATTTGCACATCATCCTTCGATGATGCCAGGGGGTGATGATGTTGGAATTTTGCTATAAATCGGGTTTGGCAAGTGCTCCCCTTGCGCATCACAAAGGGTAAACGTTGGATAGCCACAAGCGATGATTCGCCTGCATACTCACCCCCGAGCTTGTGGGCAGTCAATCCACGGGGAATGGCATTCTCCCTGTAGTCAGGTCCGTAAAACTGCATCCCGTCGGTACAGGCCGAAAGGGCGCCATCCACACAGGCAATCATCAACCGGGGATACCCGTTGGCCTCCTTTTGGTTTTGCCTGCAGCAAACCACATGGCCAAACCTCTCATCCTCAAATACAATCCTTTCAATGTACTGACTTACATAGTATTCGTTTATCAATCCTGAGTTGGCGGCCTTTAGCCCCACATCCTGCAGATAGATTAGGTCCAGCTCCGTTTCCTCGTCCGAATTAACGACAATTTCGATGTTCCACTCCCAGCTATAGCTTCGCTCCGACAGACGTAAGGTACATGAATAGTCGATGCCGTTCCAATTTCCGCGAGCAAAAAAGGCCTCGGAGGTTATGGCAAACAGGTTATTGCTTCCGGGCCCGATAAGAGGGATGAACTCAATGGTTTCCGACCTTTTTCGCAGGTAGATATTGGTCCCGTTTCGGGAGTATGGTGTCGCCGGTTTCATGCTTATCCTGATGGGATGAGCCATGATATCCTTCACAGCGCCATTTTCCAGAAAATCGACAGAAAGGCCAAGTGAGTTTGCAAGGGTCATAGCCTAAAAATTTATGGTGATTCGAACCGGTTCTCTGTGAGCATGGCTGTAGTTGATGAGAATTCTGTCCCGATATCTATTGGCCATTATCTCCTCGTTGTTGATTTGCACCGATTTAATTCCGTTGACCCGCTTCCCTTCCAAAACCATTTCCCCCGCCAAATCGCGGTCGCCCACAACAAAAATATCAATGGCTTCACCATTTGCATTAACCCTTTGGATATCAGACGTTGTGTGCAAGATGCTCAGTTTCTCGTCAATACTAAGGCATATTGGCGACAGCAAGGCATACGTTGGTGGCCATAATATGTCCCGGCCTGAGTATGGCAGGGAGATCTGTTCATTGGTCTCGGGATGGGTATAGCGCACACATCCACAATGCTCCTCGTTGAAGTAGTTGCCCACGAACAACAATGCCTCGTTACTCTCGGTAAAGCGCTGTTTTACAGACAGAAACTCGTTATCGGAAGTGGCGTGGCGGGTAACTCCCCCCAATTTGTCCAATAGGCTTTGATATACCTCTTTGTGCCTTTCGGTGTCGAAACCAAGCCACGTTCCCAGGTGCAACACTTTGCCTTTGCCCATGGGCTTGGTAAAACCGCAAACCGAACCCTGTAGAGTGCAAGCAATCACCTCGCCCTCAGCAAACTGTTCGTGAGAGTATACTACCTGCGGATTGGCGCACTTTACATCTTTCAGTTTGAGGATGTCAATAAGGGGCGAATCGATGATTTCAACCCCCAAGGGGGCAATGCCCAGCTCATCTCGGATAATGCTACATGGTTTTTGCGACATTTCCCTATCGGGGAGGTAAGGAAAAATGGCCAAACGGCCACCTGCCTTCGCATAATCCACAGCCGTTTGCTGATGGTTGACATCCATCTCGTCGGTGCTGAAAAGCCAAACCTGACGGTATTTTATCAGCTCATCCACATTGGTTTGCGTAAGGTCAACCATATCGAAATCAACGTTGAGCACCTGCAATGCCCTGAGTAACCCATCGAAATAGGCACTACGCCGGATGGCGGCAGGAACAAATTGCAGGTTGCTCGCCCCCTCTTCGGGTCGCTCCAACTCAGTGGCATAGTATGGCGGGTAGAAAAGCACGCAAACATCGGCCCTGCGCTTGCTGTTGACAATAATCTTCTCCAAACTACCCACCAGATGGCTCATCTTTTTCACCAAGCCAAAGGCATTCGTATATTTACCCTCGGCAGTAACGGGAGTAAACCAGTAAAAGGTATCTCCTGAGTACCCTTTGCGCGCCGGATTTCGGCCCTGCGAGAACATGTAGTAGTTCCATCCTGTGAGGCCATTGATTATGCTCGCCTTGTAGAAAAGTTCCATCTCCCGTGGATTGGGAATCACATGGTACTCGCGCGAGCCGCTTTGGAACTCGGCGGCAAAGAGGGGCTTTGGCCCCTGCATGGCTCGTGTAATGGCGTTGATAATCCCATCATCGTGCATATTCCTAAACGATACGAATTCGGGGATGTGGTCAATGCCAAACAGTATCTCGCTTTTGTTGCCGTAGAGCTCCTGATACATGGTGATATTGAGCGGAAAATCAAAGCCATGGCCGTAAATCCAACCGGGGAGGTTGTGATACAACGGAACAGTTATACCCCTGTCCCTGACCATTTTGTCTAACATCTTAAGGTAATCGCCGTAGTACTCCCGCCAGAAACAGTGCCAATGGTAATCGCGGCTTCTGTCGCCACGCGATTGGTAGGGCAAACGACCGTCGGGCGGCAACTCTAGGGCATCGAAGTTTGGGTAATCGGTTTCCCACAACCTGTTCACCTCATCAATGGATTGAAATTTACCCCGGGTAAATGCGATAAATCGCTCTCTTACGCCCTCGCCATAATCGGCCTGATGAGCCAACCATGAGAAAACGCCAATCTCGTTGCAAAGCTGCATCATAATCACCGGTCCGCCCTGAGGACTTTGGAAACCTTTGATGAAAGGCATTACATTATCATACCAGATTTCAACATTGTTAAGGAAAATGGGATGGAACAGGTTGACCCCATCGCTCATTACCTTCTCGCCCCCGCTGTTGCGCATTCTCACACTATCGCCATGCTTTTCCAGAAACCAGTCGGGTAGTCCTGCACCGCGGAACTCGGCCAGAATGAAAGGACCGGGTTTCAGGATAGCGTTTAGCCCATACTCCTTGCACTTATTAAGCCATTCCTTCAGGTTTCGTTCGGGTTTGGTTTTTCCTTCGAAATCGAAAAATCCCTCCACCGGCTCGTGCCATGCCCAGGGAACATAAGTGCTTACCGTAGTTAATCCGGCCTCCCTGGCGGCTAAAAGATGGGTATCCCAAAGGTCGTACTTAATCCTAAAATAGTGAATCTCTCCGGAGTTAAGGAAAACCTTTTGGTCATCAAGGTAAAAACTATCATCCTTGGCTTTAAAAATCATATATGGATTATTTTAATTATCAATTTCCCTATTCCTTTTCCTCAGCAGGTTCTTAATCTCGTTTGTCCTTTCTTCGGTAAGAGAATAGCGCAGGATAAAGAAAATTGAGAAAATACTAAGCAACAGCGGCAAGCCTATCTCTACTACCCTCATCATAAGTAAGGTATAGGGTGTTTGTTTTTTTAGCGGAGCTATGCTGCTTTCAATGTTGGCCAACTGCTCATCAATTTTTTTGAGGGAATCCTTTGGATTCACATTCTGTAGCAAATCAAATAGCTCCGTAGTATTTTGCAAAATATCATGGAAATGCTCCTGACTATTATTGGATTCTGCATTTTTTTGGTCGAGATGTAGCAACAACTCCTGGGTATAGGTTTTGGCTTTTTCCAATTTTAATCCAAGGGTCAAAGCATTAACCTCCTCATAGTATGAATATATGGCTTCGCCATTTACTTGCCCCTCCTTGCTGTCCATATACCCCATTATCTTTCTCAGAATTGCTGCCGTTGAATCGGTAATGGTTTGCGCTTTCAGCAATTCGGCTTTCCTCATAACCTGCAACTCAGGGTTATTGTATTTTTGGCTTCTCTGCAACTCCTTTTCAAGGTATATATGGTAATCTTTCATCTCCTCAATGGTTGCACCGGCGCGGTTTTGCGCCTTGCCTGCCAGAACATCATAATCTTTGGCATTTGCCATCTCGTCAAGCCATACCTCAACGGTGCTGTGTATCTCTTTGATACTTCCCTGAATGGCATCAACCTTGGTAACCTGTGTTTGGTCGAACATGGTAAACACGATGAGGGCACCCGCTACGAAGCTGGCAAGGGCTGTTCCCATTTTGATGAACCACCAAAAGATGGAGTAGAAACTCCCCTCGGTGCGCACGCCCGTTTTCAGGTCATCCTCATCGCAGATATCGCCAACCATGGACGAGCCGAGGGTAAAGAAGAACAGCATTCCCATGGAAAGAAGCACCGTCGGGATAATAATTAGGTAAGGATACGAGGGGTTGTAACACACTATTTTGGAGAGCTGTGCCGCGCACATCAGCAGTATTGCAACGATTAGAGTATTCCTCTTTCCCAACTTGGGGCTAATCCAGTTGAGAGGAAAAACGGCGAGTACGCCGGTAACCGCCCACACGGTTCCGTTAATGCCCAGCAGGTATGCTCCGGCCACTTTGTCGCCGCCGAAAACGTAAAAAATGGGGATGTATGAACCCAGCAGGTTCACAAAGTTAAACCCCATGGCCAGGGTGAAAATGGTGAGCGTGAGCATGATGAAGTTCCTGTTACCAATGGCATGCTTCATGTCGTGCCAGAACGGGGTTTTCTTTTGGGAGGCAACCCTATGGAAACCCGGTTCGCGCAGCGAGAAGAACCACAAAACGGAGAGGGGAATAAGTATGGCTGCCACCATTAGCGAAACGTATCGCATCCCATCAGCCTCATTGCCTCCGGGGCCTTTGAAAATCTCCATGTTGGCCAATGCAAACAGCCAGGGCGTGCTCATGGCGAACAGGTTCCCAACAAAACTTTTTGCGCTGAACAATCGAGTACGAACATGCGGGTCGTTGGTCATCTCCATTCCTAAGGCACCGTGGGGTATCTCGAAGATGGTGCATGCCGTGAAGAACAGCAACAGCGATAGCAGTATGTAGCCCAACTGGAACCATTGGAATCCCGCATCGGACGGGAACCACGCCTTTACCATTTCGCCCTTGGGGATCCACCATAGCATCACAAAACACAAGGCCACGAGAATACCCCCCACAAGGATGAATGGACGACGCCTACCCCACGGGGTTCGGATGTTATCGGATATATGGCCAACAATGGGGTCGGATACCGCGTCCCATAGGCGGGGAATGATAAGAATGACCCCCAGCCAAAAGGCGCTTAGCCCAAGGCTGATATTCCCCATCAACCCCACCAGAATTCCAGCGATATTGAAAAGCGCAATGGGGATTATCCCGCCCGAACCGTAGGCCATAAGCTGCCCAAATCCGATTCGTCCGTCGGTATTCATGTTCTTTGCAGAAGTATCTGTTAGTTGGGCCATGTTATTTTACATTTTTTCAAAACGGTTAGTAGTATATCTCAATCTCTACCGGAAAAGCATGAATGGCAATCTGCTTGTTATCAAAGGATTGTATCTCCTTCCCATTCACAGTAACCCTTTTTGGTATTCTGGAGCCGTTGAAGTTTTTAATCCTCATGCCATTCTCAGGTAGCACAACATCTCCGTAAATGCGGATGCTGTATTTGTTACCCATCTTTTGTATGGTGTAAGAGATGTCGCCATAGTATGTGGGGAGGTTTTCAACCGACATGCCACGGGGCGAATCTATCCAATCCTGATACAGCGCCGATGCCACTACTAAGGTGCTATCGTACTCATTCTCAAAAACAAACATGGTTCGTATGGCATTGATAAAATCGCTGCCCACCCACGTGTGGGGCATATCTCCGATAAATCCGGGCTTTCGCTCATCGTTCCAGACCACCTCGGCCCAGTGATTCCACGCCCGGGGGCGTTGATGGTTGAGGAAATACTCAATCAACCGATGAGCCTTCTGGGGCTCGTTGAGCTGTATGAACGAACCGATAAGCCTTGTTTCGTAAGGTGTGTACTTGTCCCACTCCCTTTTGCCATCCCTTCTCTCCTCAAAAAACTGGAAGTATCGATTGAAAGTATTGTAAACCTGTGGCTTGGGAAGATTATTAAACTCATTGCAGGGCGTAAGGGCAATGGTGGTTGAAGTGGGGTCGAAATCGCCCAGTTCAACGCAGCCGGGGATATAGTCAATCCCCCTTAACCTCATGGCCATCTCCAGGGAGTTGTACAAATTCTCCCTGAACGTATCCCTGATGGCGGCTATACGCCGGCGGTTGTTCTCTTCGCCAAGCACTCTTTGGATTTCAACGGCATCTTTCAGGCCTTTGAGGGTAAAGAAATCGTCCCAATAGGAGTGCATGGCTTTCTCAGAATAACCCTCGTGGCTGATTGATTCCGGCACCAGCCCGTAATGCGCCCTGATGCTATCGTTTCCGCTTCTGTAATGCTCCGTGGAACGCTCTGCAATCAGCGTTTCGATGTAATCAACCGCTTTCAGTACGTGCTCATTGTTCGAACGCAGGAATGCAGTATCGTGTGTAAAATTGAAATACTCCCTAATGAGGTAGATAAGCTGACCATGGCTGTCGTTCTCCGGCACCGGGTCGGGGCCACGGGCGTCCACCACGCAGGGTACTTTGCCATTGTCGTACTGGTAGGCGGAATACCACTGAATGAATTCACGAACCTCATTGTCTATCCCCGATTTCAGCAATGCTGATGAGGTGAGTGCCCCATCGCGAATCCAGCTACGGTCGTAGGATCGAGAGCCGGGCTGAAAGCCCGCCCTATCCCTGTTGATGAGTATGTAAACCAGATTGGACTTGTAGGTGTCCACTATCCTTTTGGCCGATGGGGGCAGGTTAAACCGAATGTGGTTCACCTTCGACTCCCAGAACAATTCAGCTTGCTTGAAATCATCAAGCACCCTTTCGTTGGTAATCGGATAATCCGGCTGAAGTTCATGGTAGAACGGTACCACCAGAAAAAACATGGTTTCCTCTCCGGGTTTAAGGTTGATATGGTATCGGATGGCGCCATTAGCCCTTCCATGGGGGTGAACTGCTTTAACCCCATTCGTCAGTTGGCCCCTCCTTATCATGTCAACCAGGTTCCCCTCGTCCGTTGTTCCCGCCGCGAAGAGGTCGTATTCCCTTGTGGTGTATATCATCTTATGGTCAACCTCAATGCTGTTCCCTTTATCCCTCTCCGCAACGGAGTAAATTTTTCCCACACCGCCGTTCAGGTTTAGAAACTGGTAGTAGGGGTTAATCTGAAAAGGCCTTAGGAGTAAGTATAAATCAAAATCCCGGGTTTGAGCAGAGCTGTTTTTCAGGTAATATCCAATATTCAGCTGCGAATTCACGTTGGCTGTGCCCGAAGTTGACACTCCCGTAACAAGTTCGATATCATTGCATTGCCATTTAACCGATGGTGTAAACCCAAGCTCATCGGAGGCGTGGGGGAATTTCATACTCTGAGTCGGGTTGGCATTGCTCCAATTGAATAGTTTCCCGTCAATCATCATCATGGGCTCGATGGAATACATGGCTTTTCCCACCTCAACCAACCCATCCTCGTTTATCAGGGCTTCCTTAACGTCGGTGTTGGGGCCCACCACAGTCCAGTACGATGCCTGGTCGAGGAAGTAACGGGGGTAATCGCCCACGGGCGAGTTTTTGGCCACGTATCTGAAAAAGTCGTTGGGGGTTTGCGAATCTTTTACATCAAGTATTTTGACATTGTTTATTCCAAATCCGTTTGGATGTACACCTTTCAACAGGTTCAACCGTAAATACGCAGCCTCCGATTCGGAAAGGTCAACAAAACTTCTCTGTTGGCGATTGTTATCCACCGTAAATACCCTTGTCCACTCCTTACCGTCGTCGGAAATTGATACCTCAAAACTTTCGGCGTGCTTTCCCTGACACCAGTCAATCTGCAATCCGCCAAATTCCCGCTGTCCGTCGAAATCGAACGTAATGGACTGTGGACTGCCGCTTTGGCTTTGCCAAAAAGTTTCTGAAGCACCATCGGCAATGCTCTGTGGGTTGGTTATTGGTGCCGAAGAGGTTGCAGTAATCCGTGGAATGGGATAGGCTTGCGTTTCGGGCTGCAGGGGTTGAAATCTAAGGTCGTCAATCCATACCGTACCCTTGCCGCCAACAAACGATGCCACGGTAAATTCAATCCTGCGGATGCGGCTTATCCCCCTGTTATCTGTTGGCCCCCAGGCAAAGCTGATATGCCTTTTTTTAATACGGATTTTTTTCCACTCCGTTGGGAAAGAATAGTTTATGTTGTTAACCCACCATACGTTCTCCCCCGAACTATCCAAAAATTTAATCTCGAAATTGTTGTCGGGAGAATCAGCCTTTATCCAAAAGGAGAATTCAAAATTATCGGGCAAGTCGAACGTGAACCACTTTTGGATACCCCCATACCCAGTTCCGAGGGTAAAATCGTAGTCAAAACGCAGGCCATTCCCCGAAACCCCATCCCCGGGCTCGAGGCGTAGGTTCACCCCATCGGATTTGACAAAACTCCAGCCATCGGTACTCTCGAAATCATCCACAACCACCTGCTGGCTGTATGCCATGGTGTGGATTAGCAGAGCAATGGTACAAAGCAGGGTTGCCTTTATGTTATTCCGATATGCCATGAGAGGTATTGCAAAATTGCCCTAAAATCGATGTAATTTCTTTTTTACAATGGTAGCATCACAAACAGCGAGTGCGTCTGTTTAAAAATATTTGAATCCAAGGGTATTCAACCCTCTCTGTATCACAGGGTCTATCATTACATACTCCCAAACCAGCCCTGTTCGGAAGTTTTCAATCATCAGGAGCGTTGGACCCTGTGCAATACCGATGAAATCATCGTTCACCCAGTTAACGGTGTTGTTAAAGGCATCGTAAAATCCATACTTACCCCATATCCTGCTGCCGTTTCGATCTATCATCGATTTTACTGTGGGCAAAACGATTTCGGGGGCAAAAGGTAGCGACGAGAGCGCTGCATAGGGAGCTATGGTACCATCGTCGAAGTAGTTGAGGTTTGGATTGCTCGCGCCCCTGCCGGCATAGCCGTAGAATGTTTTGCCATCGCTATTGTACAATTCCGTTGGCCCGTCGCTGGCCGTGATGCCCCAACAAAGCGAATCGTAGCCCACCCAGCCGTGTGGGTTGTCCATGGCATACTGCCGCTGGGCGTAGGTTGCCCTCCGCGAATTTTCGAAGTAGTCAATGCCCTTTTTATGCATGTAGGGGTCGGCAAGGCCACGAAAATCGATGAAGATATGGGAGAACTGATGCCCAAAAAGCGGGGGGAATGCGGCATGGGGATAATCCTTGTAGTAGGTGTTCCAATCGTACGATTTTAACCAGGCGTTGTAGCTCCTCTCAATATTCTCCATGCCCAGCCCTGCGGCCAGAATGTATAGGAACAGTGCCTCGTTGTAGCCTTTCCAGCCCATGTTGTGCAGTCCGGTTTCGGGGTACCAGCCCATGGATATGGTGTGGGCAAACTTCCCGGTATCGGGCATTTCCATGAAATTCCACTCAATACGGTCCAGTAGGAATTTGGCCAGCTCACGAATTTGTTGCTCATCCGGATTGTCGGTATTGTAGTAGTTGCGCGCAAAGATAATTCCCATCATCAACAGCCCCGTATCCACCGACGATAGTTCGCATCGCCATTCGCGCGTACCGGTGCTCATCCTATGAAAATGGTAGTAAAATCCTTTGTATCCTGCCGCGTTGGTATCGGCACTCTGCGATGAATTGACGTAAAACGAGAGTATGCTCAGGGTGTTTTTCACTGCCTCTTCCCTTGTAATCCAGCCCCTTTCCACCCCAACAGCCAAACTTGGAATACCAAATCCCGTGGCCGCTATGCTTGACGGCGCCCATTCCGATGCCCTATCCTTGACCACATCCCAAACGGGATGACGTTCATTGAGAAAATAGAGGAAAGACTTCTGCTGAATGGAATCGAGCAGGGCCTCATCCTCAGGTGTAAGTTGATAATTAACTTTACCATTCGATTGATAAACAACCTGTTGTGAGTTGTTGCACGCCGAAATTAAAAGCGTAAATATGAGTAGTTTACTAAATAATTTCATTTCTAATGATTAAAAAGTGTTTCCCAACAAAAATGCTTTTTCGTCTATCAGAATAAAAACTCCAGCTTGTTCAATCCTTCCTGCACATCGGGGGCTCCCATGAAAAGGTCCCACAGTAAGCCAGAGCGGTGGTTCTCAATCATACACACAATGGGCCCCTGGTCAATGGCTATATAGGAGTTGGCAAACCAAAGCGATGTGAGGCTGAAGGCATCATTGAAGCCATACTCGCCCCAAATTTTATCGCCCAATACGTAGTAAAAAAACCGTAGAGCCCTCAGGCTCTCCTCGGGGGTATAGGGCATGGAGGCGATGGCTGCGGTTGGTGCAATCACCCCCCTGTCGTTCATCGGCTGGCTTGCGGAATAGCCACCGGGTATATCACTGGCTGTCAATCCCCAGCAATCGGCCGAATAGCCCACATTCTTCTTGGGGTTAGCAATACAGTAAGCCCTGTTGATTAGGGTATGAACTACATTCTGATTCCAATAGTTGGCATACCGGTCAGACAAGTTCCTTGGATCGAGCCCAAGGAAAGAGTAGTGCGAAAAGAAAAGCGGCCCACCGTAATTCTCCCCCAAGGGAAGTTGAATGCCATAAAAAGTGTTGTTGTTTACCATAGGGTATGCCCCGTTCCGTGCCCAGCCCTCATGGTACACCTCGTTAGTTATAGGGTATGTAGGTGATGAAGAGGCCAAAACGTAAACAATCAGGGCTTCGTTCCAACCCCTTATCTGGTGGTTCATCTCCCAACCATAATTTGGCGACCAGTGCCAGTATAAAACGTTTTCCTCGTTCTTCCGATACCAAGACCAGTCAACCTCTTCCCAAAGTTTCTGTATGGTATCGCACATGGCCCGTTCGGCATCGCTTCCGTTTTTGAAAAACTCACGCACCGTGAGCATCCCCTGCATCAGCAGGGCGGTTTCCACCAAATCGCCGCCATTGTCTTTTGTGGTGAAAGGGTAAACTTTTCCTGTACTCCCGTTGAGCCAGTGCGGAAATGCTCCTTGAAACCTATCGGTTTCGGGGTTGTTCAAAAAATTTACAATGGTGTTTAGCCTTTCAAAACCTTCACTTCGAGTGATGAAGTTCCTCGATATTCCCACCAGGATAGCCATCATGCCAAATCCTGAACCGCCCGATGTTACAACATCACCCGACCCAAACCTTTCCCTTGCCAACCCCGATACGGGATGAGCGTAATCCCAAAAGTATTTAAAGGTCTGCCGTTGAACAAGGGTAAGCAGTTCCTCATCTTCAATTTGGGGGAACTTGTATGTGCTGTCAATCCGGGTATGGAATTTAAAAATATAGAATATTTTGTTTATTCCTCCAAGGTTTTCACCCTCGTCAAAAATTATCTTATAGATGGAAACAGGTTCTAACTTCTGTTGCGGGGTAATGCATAAAACCTTTTTGTTTTTCTGAAAGGAATACTTAAAAGCAGTGTTGGAGGGTCCGGTAAAGTACAATTTTGCCGGATTGAACAGGGAGCTATCGACCTCATTGGCAAAGTAAATCTTTATATCCTGAGCATTGTAGTCTATCTCGTGAACAGTTCCCCCATTGACCATGCCCAGCCCATTGACGGTTACGGAGTCAATAAGAATTTCCGCAACCACCCCATCTGTTTCGTTTTTTTTACACGAGAAAAAAAACAACAAAAGCACCAGCAATAAAGGATTTACCCTCATCACAAAAGATTTAAGGAGGAAAAAATGAGGGGAAGAAAAGCGCCTCCCCTCATTAAAAAAAGAATGTTAGTTTATTTGTGTAACCTCGGCATCGTATAGATCTTTTGCCTCGGCTGCTGTGAGAGCCCTGTCGTAAATACGGAACTCATCGATTAAGCCCTTGAATGGGGATGCCCAGTCATCATTCTGTAAATCAGTACCTGCAAGACGATCGCACCATGCCCCAATGGCAAATTTTTCGGGGTTATTAAATTTTAGGTCACCCAAAGGTACTTCCTCGCCACCAGCCTGCCAACGTTTAACACCACCGTACTCTGCTCCGTCGAAATGAGTGATGTGAACTCCATCAATATAGCCATGGAATTCGGAAGTAACATTGTCGTATGTGCAGATAATATGCCTCCATGTTGGTACAGAAACTTCAACAAACCAATTGTTTGCACGCTGTCCTTTCCACTCTTGAGCATCATCTTTCCAAAAATAGCAGTCCATTTCGGCGAAGTTACGGTCTCTTTCTGATTCACCTTCAGGCCAGTTCCTATGCTGCAATAAGAATAGGTTACCCCAAATCCAATCGCCCTTCCCATCTAAATGGAAAACCATTTGTTCAGGAAGGTCGGTTGTTTCAATGGTATTGGGTACCTGCTTTAGCCACAAAGCAAAGCTGAAAGCTTTCAGCGTTTTCAACTTACTGTCTGCCGGCAAAGTATAGAGCAATCCGGAATTCTTGTCGGCAGCACCCTGTAAAGCTTTACCACGGCGACCATCAACAAATGTGGCTGTGGTGGTTGACATATTGCTGGGGGTCATTGAGCCGACTTCATCTTTCCCGTCACCCTCGAATGCGAAATATGCAATCAAGTTTGATTTTGCAATAGTACCCGGATCTATCTTCCCATCATCCGGATCATCATTATCCTTTTTACAGGATGTAAACATTAGGGCCATAGCCATCATCGTTCCAAAGAGAACGGTTCCTAAAATTCTGAATTTGTTTTTCATTGTTCTAAAGATTTAGTTAAACAAAAGTGTTGGTTAATTGTATCCATTATTTTGAGTTAATTTTGGATTCAGCTGTATTTGCGCTGCGGGTATGGGATACACCTCATGTTTTCCCTCCACAAAAGTTTTACCCACTTTAGCCATGGCCTCCTTGGCCTGACCGGTTCTAATGAGGTCGAAGAACCTGTCCTCTTCCATTGCCAGCTCGGCACGGCGTTCATCCCATATCTGCTCAAGGGTTACACCGGAGAGGTTTTCCAACCCTGCGCGTTCTCTCACCATATTCACGGCCATATCGGCGCTCATGCCGCTAGTCAATGTTACAGAAGCACCGTTTACTAAAGCCTCGGCATACATGAGCAGCACATCGGAATATCGCAATATCCTGATATTATGGTCAAATCCATAGCCATTGTAGCTCCAGTTGTTGTAGTACGAGGGGGTATATACCTTGCCATTGTACACGGGATTAGTGCAATTGTTCTTAATGCTATCGCCCTCGGGTGTCATCGTTCCCCTATATAGCAGGGTGGTAGCGGGCCGTATCACCTCTCCCCTCTCCTCAAAGAATGCTATGAGGTTGTCACTGGGTGTACAAAAGCCCCAACCCTGCATATTGCTAGGCGAATTACCTCTGGGGCCCTGCACATAGGCGTATTCCAGGTAGGTTGTAGGGCCTGTGGAACTACCAAGTGTGGAACTCTGTATTTCAAATAGCGACTCTTTACTGTTCTCCTCATCAACGCTGAATACGGCTCTGAAATCGTTCAGCAATCCATACCTTCCCGAAGCGATAATCCTGTCGGTTAGCGATGCCACCGAGTCCCACTCCGCCTGGTATAGATGCACTTTGGCCTTAAGGGCCATGGCGGTGTACTTGGTAATTCTCCCCGCCCACTCCTTTGAGTAAAAATCGGGCAATACCTCAATGGCTTCCTCAAGGTCTTTCTCAATAAATTCGTATAGCTGTGCTGTGGTAGATTGACTGACCGATGCCAACTCCTCCGAAGTGAGAGTGGTATCGATTATGGGAACCCGACCGTATAGGCGGGTGAGATTGAAGTATGCGTAGGCACGGATAAACTTCACCTCGCCCTGGCACTGCATGGCGTACTGTTTATCATCTATGTTTTGCAAAGCTTCGTAAAACAGCGGCATCTGATGTATGGCGTAGTTGGCACCACTAACTATGTCATAGTATCCAATCCACAAATCGTTTATCAGACCATTGGTTGATTGGTAGGTAAGGTCGTCAATCTCTTTCATGGGAGGGTTATCCTCGGGAGTACTACCCTTGTCGGCATTGTCGGAAGCTATCTCGAAGGCCCCAATGTATGGAAATACATGTGCCCCGTAGGAACGGAGTTTGGCATAGGCTGCGCTTATGGGAAGGAAAATGTTTTCAGCCTTAGTGTAATCCATACCCGTTGAAGGGATAGTGCCCTCGGGCCGCAAATCGAGGAAGCCCTCACAATTGGCAAGCATTAATGCTGCTACAGCAAAAAATATCACTTTAATCTTTTTCATCTTCCTGTGATTTTAAAAATTAACCTTAAGTCCTAAACTGTAAATTGCCTGCATGGGATACACCGAATTGTCAACCCCGGCGCTGATGGGACTTCCGCCTATCTCGGGAGTAAACCCGTTGTATGTGAAAAACGAATAGGGTCGCTGTGCCGATAGGAAAACCCTTAACATTTTCACCATTTTTATTTTTTGGGTAGTATAGCCTATCTGCACATTTTGTATCCTGATAAAGGAGGCATCCTCAACAAAAAAATCGTTGGCCTGCTGTATAAATGAGGTGTTATAGGCTTGTGCCGATGGATATTTATCCGACATATTTTCGGGAGTCCACCTGTTCTCCACAAAATCCTGGTCGTAATTACCATCGGCAAACACATCCCTAATCATGCGCTTGGCATTCAGTATCTTGTTCCCCACCTGGCTGTATAATGAAAGGCTCACATCAAACTGTTTGTAGTTAAGCCCAAAATCTAAACCTGTGATTAACCAGGGGATTGGACTGCCTAAGTAAACCTTGTCCTTATCGTCAATCACATTGTCGCCATTCTGGTCTTTGTACTTGAAAAATCCGGGCAACTTAATGGTTTGACTCACCGGATCGGTCAGCGCTTCGCGCTCGCTTGCGTAAACCCCATCAATTTCATACCCATAGAACGAACCTATGGGATGTCCCACAGCAGTTCGGGTTGTGTAGTTGCCCCTGACATATGCCCCGGGGATATAATCCCGTCCTTCCAACTCCAGCACCCGGTTGTATATGGTGGTAGCGTTAAATCCAATATTGTAGGTTAAGTCATCCGTAATCTTGTCATTCCACCTGAGGCTCAACTCCACCCCTGCATTGAGTACCTTACCATTGTTGGCAAGCAGATCGGCAACTCCACCTCCGGTGGCAATGGGCGCATAAAAGACCACATTGTCGGTGATACGGCTGTATAGGTCAAGTTCTCCCGACAGTTTGGTATTCCTGGTAACGAAATCAACCCCGGCATTATACTCGCTCACCACTTCCCATCGCAAGAAATTCTGTAAAACAGTTTGGGCTCCCACTCCATCAACCAGCTGATTGGCAAAAATTCCCGAACTCTCGGGACCCGTTTGCCCAATGATAACGGTTGAGTTGGCAGGTACATTATCGTTGCCCAGCAAACCCCAACTGGCCCTCACCTTGAGGAAACTGAACCACTTGCTATCCTTCATAAACTCCTCCTCACTGACATTCCAGCCCAAACCCACGGAGGGGAAGTAGCCCCACTTCTTCTGGTACTTGGAACTGCCATCGGCACGGAAGGTTATGGTTCCCAAAAAACGATTGTCGTAGCTGTAGGTCCCTCTGGTAAAGAACGATAGCCCATGATATAGTGCACCCCCATCATAAACATTCCTGTCCTTATACGAACCCGTTACAATGTATTTCGACGGATCGTCAATACCCAGCACATCCTGTGCGGATCCGGTAATGAACTCACTTCGTTCGATACGCGTCGATTGCCCGAGGAGTACGGTATATTTGTGTTTGCCACTGGCGTTGTTGTAGGTCAGAAGGTTATCAATGATCTGGTTCGACCAGTTCCCTGAGGTTTTGGTGAGGTTCGATTTCCTTATCCCCTGTGAGCCTCCTACGTAATAGGCTGGAGTGAAATTACGCGGGAAGTAGTTGCCAATATCCTGATTGTAGGATATTTTGAAAGTGAGCGCATCCTTTATGGGGTAAAACTCGGCATATGCGCTAATGACAACCCGATTGCCCTTTTCATAGTTATCGGGATAGTACGCAGTGGCTACAGGGTTACCATAGCTATTGCCAAAACCGTAGGTTTGCGGAGCACCAAATTTTATGGGATAAGCTTCATCATTTGTGGGGTCGTAAACAGGATAAACAGGCGGGTTCACAAAGGCACCGAAAAATGCACCCTCGTTGGGATTGTAACGATTATACCTGGAAAATACGTTATTTACACCTATTTTAATATAGTCGTTCACGTTTTGATCCAATCTCATCCTCAGATTAAGCCTTTCGTACTGGTTGTGGGCATCCATTATGCCATCCTGAAAAAGGTAACTTCCGCCCAACGAATAGTTCGATTTATCGGCTATCCCCGAAATATCGAAGCTGTGGTTGGACATAGGGGCTGTTCTAACCAATTCCTGATACCAGTCGGTGCTCACCGGAAACGCAGCAGGATCTTTTGGTACATAGCCCGGTGTATCCTCGTTGGCCTCGTTTAAAACGCTTACGTACTGATCTTTAGTTGCAAGCCTCATAATGTTTACAGGAACCTGTATGCCAACGTAGCTGTCATAGCTTACTGAAGGCTCGCCCGAGCGCCCCTTCTTGGTAGTCACCAGCAGCACCCCGTTGGCTGCCCTAACACCATAAATTGCAGCTGCCGATGCATCTTTAAGGATGGTAATATCCTCGATGTCGGAGGAGCTCAAAAAGTCGATGTTATCTACAAACACGCCATCTACAACGAAAAGGGGGTTGGCATAATCGCCAATGGAACCTATTCCCCTGATTTTAATGGAGGCTCCACTGCCCGGTACTCCGCTATTGATAATTTGAACACCCGAGGCTTTTCCTTGTAATGCCTGCATGGCATTTGATGTGGCCTGTTTCGAAAGGTCGTCGCCACCCACCTTAACGATGGGGGCTGTCAGATCTTTGGCCCTTTGCGTTCCATAGCCAACTACCACCACCTCTTCGAGGGCTGTTGCCTCCTGTTGCATTATGATGTTCAGGTGAGTGTTATTCCCAACCGGAATGGATTGCGTTACCATTCCTACCATCGAGAATACCAAGGTCTCGGACGGTGCAGCCATAATGGAAAAACGGCCATCCAGATCGGTGGAGGTACCACGGGTTGTCCCCTTAACAAAAACCGATACCCCCGGTAGACTTTCGTTACTCTCATCGGTAACGGTACCCGTTATGGTAACCTGTTGCGCGAATAGGTATAAGGGCAGCAAACCGACGAATAATAATAGCGATAATTTTTGTTTCATGTTTAGATGGTTTTGCTAAACTTTTTGGTTGTATAAATTTAAGGCACATCGGCTGTGAAGTCAACTAATCAGATAGCATTTCAATTGCACACCCATAAAATTCCTGTTAGGTTGAGCTACTCACAACCTCAACAACGAACTGTACATGATTGTTTACCAGAAACATATATTTTTTAAATCGTACATGCCTGACATGTCGGTATAGGCCGCTGTAGATATGGTTATAGAACCATGCATCCGTTATTGTTTACGGATTGGCATTAAAATGGAAAGTTTGGATGGTGTGAATCAAGTGGCATTATTCACCTGTAAACATCTCATTGATCAAAAACTCGGTAAGATTCTCATCATGCTTTAGTCCCAATTTTTTCCTTAGCCTATAGCGGCTAATTTCCACAGCCCTCACTGAAATGTTGAGCAATCTGGCTATTTCCTTGGTAGAGAAATTCATTTTCAGGTACGAACATAGCCTTAGGTCGTGCGGGGTAAGATTGGGGAAATGCTGTAGCAGGGTTTTGTTGAACCCTTGCTGCGAAAGTTTGAGCTTGTTCAAAGCATCCTTCCAATCCTCTGTTTGCGATTGCAGCCCTTCATTTATTGTGGCCTCCATGTTCCGCAAATTTTTAATGGGGTATTTCGACGAATGCTCTTTGATTGTTGAGATTTCTTTTTGCAGTTCGGTCAATATTTCATTCCTGTCTATCAGGTGCCGTATGGTGAGCATGAGCTCATAGTTTTTATAGTCTAACTCCTTTTCAAGGATACTTTGCCTAACCTCCATGGCTGAAATTTCTTTTGCCTTTCTGATTTTATGCTTTATGTATTTATAGAGCAACCAGATCAGGAGCAGAAAGATTAAAAAGTACCCTGTAATGGCCAGCCCCGAGTAGTACCAAGGTTTTGCAATAGCAAAACGCAAAGAAGCAACAGCCCCTGTAAAATCTTTAATCTCAATGGTATAAAAGCCATATTTAAGTCCGGGGAATGTGAATTGAGAGTTCGTTGTACTTTGCCACGGGCTATCCAACTCCTTAATTCGGTACGAATAGTGTTTATCGGGGTAATCAAAAAGATAGGGGGCCGAGAAATGGACAGTGACATTATTGATATTCCAACTTGTGGTGAGCTCTTTGGTGGGGTATAAATGGGTGACCGAACGGTTGTTCCTGCCATAAAAGTTCACTTTGTCAATGGTAAGTCCTCTGCCCGTATGGCCCTGACCTGTAATAGAAAGGTTGTAGCTGTCGAGCCCCTCAGGGGTAGGGACAAGTATTGTATTGTCACTCAGTTTAATAATGTTGATATTGTGTTGAGGGAGGGTAATGTTTTTCAGCCGAATCTCGTACAGCTTTTTTGCTGAGAAATCGATGCCTATCTCAAAAAGGGCAATCCTATCCTCCATGACAAACCAGTACTCGTTCTTTTGATGCACGCATATCTGAATGGCACTACGGTATTCGCCAATGTCGGTTGACAATGGTTCGATAACGGTAAAATCATTGCGGACGTTGTCGTAAGTATAGATATTTTCTGATGTGGTGAAAACCACCCTGTTGTTAATTTTGAAAACCTTAAGGTTTAGTTTTTCATTGTTAATGCTTGGAAAGTAGGTTGTTCTCTGTGCTTGTTTCCGATCTTCCGAAATCTCAACCCTGAATATCCCTTTCTGATGGTGCGAAGCCCAGATATAGCCAAGGTAATCGACCTCTATGTATCTCGATGGTTCTAAAAAGTTGTCCGGTTTTGAGTAGAACTGCCACCGATTAGAGTTGTCCTTTTTGAATATAACAATGCCTGTATAGGTGCCGCAAAGCAGATAATCGCCAAGGATAGTATAGCTCCATCCTCCGGTAACGGTGGATAGCTGCCTGAGATTCTCACCATCAACCACGAAAGTCCCATCGTTGTGCCCGCAAATAATCTGATTCTCAAACTCATTCAGCGACCATACCTGCCCTTGACTCTTTTCAACCAATCTAATGTTGCTGAAATTGTAAAGCCAATCCTTTTTGCCCACGTCGGTAACAAACAGGCCATGATTTGTGCCCAGATATATCTTATCGCCTTGCTTCAGCAAAGCATAGATGGTGCCAATGGCACCATTTTGGGTTTTGTAGTGGGTGTAGGCCGAGGAAAGGTTGATGAAGTTAACCCCCTCGTCCAGGCCAACCCAAAGCCCTCCATCCTGACCGACATGAAGCGATAGGATGGTATTGTTCTGCAGACCGTTATTGGTATTGAACCGGCTCAGTATTTCCCCTTTGCCGTTGGTTATGATCAGCCCATTGAGTATGCTTCCGAAAGCATAGGTTGAGTCGTTAACCTGTTTTGCCGAATTGCACAGGTAGGTAGAAAGGAATGACGAAGCTTTGGAATTGAAGTGATTGAAAGCTAGTCCATTGTACAGGTAGATGCCAAGGTTGTCGGTACAAACCATCCATTGCCCATCGTTCCGGGGTATGATGGCATGTACCTTTTTGCCTGCAAAAATATCGCTGTTGGGTATAAATTTTAGATCACCATGCTCAAGCCGGTATAGCCCTTTCTCGAAAATTTGGGTGATGAAATGTCCACCAACCTGATGTAGAAAGAGCATGGGAGCAGGGGATGTTATCTTAGTTATACTTGTGCCATTGTATTGGTATATTGCCGTAAAGGATTGAAAGTAGATAACCCTGTTATGCAAATAAATTTTCCATATTTCATCGTTTTTCTCTATTTCAGTCAAGGCCGAAAGGGAGTGATACTCTAGAATCCCCGAGGAGTTGGGCTGCCAATAGCCAAAATCTTCGAACGATCCGGTGTAGATAATCCCGCTGCTATCAACTAAAACCGACCTACAGGGCATTCTGTCGGTTAGCGGGTATTTTGTCCATTGAATACCATTGAATTCTAAAAGTCCCTCGGAGTTGGCCAGGTAAATCAGCTGAGTAACCGGATTTTGCGCAATGCACCAATTCTGGTTGTGAACATTAAAGGTATTGGTTATAAATGGGGTAAATTCTTGATAGTTAGATTTATACGAATCCAATTCCCTGCTCTGAGCCGAGAAGAAAAGCAAGACAAAAACAACCTGTAGGGTAAAGTACCTCATGGTTTGCAAAGGTATGATTATGGTCTGTACAACGCTTCTAAAGTTACACTTTTTAAAAACCTTATACTAATTGCTGCCAATGAAAAATTAGAAATAATCAACGTGTTTCAGAACTTATGAATGGATTTACCTTTGAAGGGAAGTATTGAAGCAATGCCAATTATTTTCGAAATTGGGAGAGAATATTTTAGGAATTATAAAAGTCCGTCATAGTTGAATATTGTTTCCCCTAAAAAGAATTCAAACCCCAGTCGAGGATAGGCTAAAGCCCTTTCAGCCACACAGTCAACATAGAAAAACCGTCCGGCAAAATTCATGGTAAAAAATATGGGATAATGAAAAAATGGTTATCTTTGCATCCGTTATTGAGTTCGGGGTGTGGCGCAGTTGGCTAGCGCACTTGCATGGGGTGCAAGGGGTCGGATGTTCGAGTCATCTCACCCCGACAAAAAAAGGTAGCTGTTATAAGTGGCTACCTTTTTTTTATAGGTTATCGTCGGCTATTCGGTTGTACTATCTAGATTACTATTCCCAAAACGGTAACGTCGTCCACCTGTTCGTGGTGATTGTTCCCATAACCCATCCATTCATCAAAGGCCTTTTCCAATTCTATCCCTTGCTCTTTTATTGGCAATGACGATGTTTTGAAAAGAAGCTGTTTAAATCCGCTTCTAAACCCAAATTTTTTGCCCTGTACCCCTCCGAACTGATCGGCGTATCCATCGGAGAAGAGAAAAATTCTATCGCCTGAGTAAAGTTGAATTTCATGTTCCGTAAAATCTTCCATATGCATATGCAAGGCAACAGGCATAGGGTTAGGCTTAATCTCCTCGAAAGCAAACTTCATGTCCATACCCGTGGCCAGATTGTTGGATCTGAAAATCCAAAGGGGATTATGTGCTCCCGCCCAGAGGCACTGCTTGGTTTTGGTATTGATTGAAGCAATGCTCATGTCCATTCCGTCTTTTTGCGATTTTTTCGAATAGGTTTGTTTTAAAGCACTGATAATGTATGATCGTAGTGCGCCGAGGATAAGGCCGGGGTTGATAACATCACCCTTCATAACAATTTCGTTAAGAAAAGAAATGCCAAGCATACTCATAAAAGCTCCCGGCACGCCATGCCCCGTACAGTCGGCAACTGTAACTATCAGCCACTCCTTAACTCTGGTTGCCCAATAGAAATCGCCCGAAACAATGTCCTTAGGCCTAAACATGATGAAGTACGAATGAATGCCATAAAAACGATTTACAAAAATTACATCGAGGTCGGGCAGCAAGGCCGACTGGATAAATTGGGCGTAATGGATGGAATCGTCGATTTTTCGTTTCTGGGTTTCCAGAATGCTTTTCTGCTCAACGGCCACCTGATACAACTTTTCAACCTCAAACTTGGATGCTTGTATCCTATCTCTTTGACTTTCAATTTCTTCAAGTTGAACAAGGATTTCCTCTTTCTGCTGGTTTATCTCATGCTTTTGCTCCAATAGTTTTGAATTGGCAAGACGTTTCTGCTTTAGCAAACCGAAAAGAATCACTGAAAAAATAATAACACCTAAAAAGCCCAATACTACTGAAGCGATAATAATGCGCTGAGATCGAATGGTTTTTGCGTTAAGTTCCTGTTCCTTCTCCATGTTGTCAATCTGAAGCTGCTTTTTTTCCACCTCGTAACGCGTTGTCATTTCGGCAAGCGCTGTGGTCTTTTCAGTTGAAAAGAGTTGATCCTGAACCTTTATTAAAATATCGGCATATTTAAGCGCTTCCTTATAATGTCCCAATCCCATGTATGCATTCATAAGGTGATCTGCTGCCTCCTTTTTCCACGGTAAGGAGCTTATCGACTCAGCCAGTTCGTATGCCCGGTGCCCGAATACTATGGCATTGTTTAGATTATTCTTCTTTTCGTCCTCAGTTTCGGATGTTTCTACTAAAAGCAAATAGAGATGCGAAATGTTCCCATTGACCATTGCCATTCCTTCCTGATTTCCAATTTCCTGATTGATCTTCAGCGATTTTTTAAAATATTCTATGCCCTTAAGAAAATTATCCTGTGCACAGTAAACTATGGCAATGTTGTTTAATGATTGCGACATTCCGGCTTTATCATTCAACTCAGTTTTAATGATTAACGACTTAGTGTAATGTTCCAGGGCAAGATCCATTGAATCGAGGTAGTAGTATATTATACCCATGTTGTTGAAGCAATATGAAAGCCCCTTTTTCAGTAAATCGATTTCCTGCGGTTTGGATTCAGATATAAGTTCATTAAAAAGAGCTGCTGCTTGTCTATGATAATCAATGGCCTTTTGGTAATACCCCTGTTCTTTTAACACGGTTCCGATGTTATTGTAGCAATTGGCCATACCCTCTTTATTCCCATTCTTTTCTAATATGCTTAGTGCATTAATGTAATTTTCAATCGATTTATCCATTTCCCCCAACCTGACATAGGCATTCCCTATATCAATATAGGTGTACGCCATTTCATCGTAGTTTCCGCAGTCTTCATCAATCTTTTTCGATTCTGTGAGAATCTCTAAGGCTTTGGTATATTGCGATTGTTTAATCAACTCCTGCCCAACTTTCCTTAGAGCCTTGGATTTTTTTATGCAGTATGGAAAAGTATTTACACCTGCTCGAATGGCAATATCCAGGGCTTTGCTATAAAAATAGAGAGCAGTGTCGGGATCTTCGCTCAGGTATGCGTCGCCAATGGTAACGCAGGCGTTGATTTTTATAGTGTCGTGTTTTCCCGTTTCAATTACTCGAGCAAGCGAATCAAGGGCGATGTTCTGTCCGTTAAGATTCCCGAGAAAGGCAATGAGGTATAAAAAAGAAAGAAATAGTATCTTGTTTCTCAACATGATAGAGCGGAGCAAAGGTTCCTTACAAAATTGCATGAATAATTCCCAGAAAAATAGTAAATTACACAAAAAAATCAAACTAATAAGTTATTAATTGCCCATAACCTAATAAATTTGCTAAAAATATTTTTTTGAGAAATACTAACAAATTGTAAACCAAAGTGTAAATAACGTGCTTATATATTAAGCAAACCCTTAACCCAAAATATCACGATGCTATGAAAAGGATACTTAACTTGCTTATTCTTGCGCCTGTGCTGGCTATTGCACAGCCGGGCGAGCCGAAAACGCCCATCGAAACCACAGAGTTGTCTCAAGGGATTTACCGGGTTTTTGTCAACAACGCGGTGGCTGTTGTGGTTTCAGTCGGCGATAACGGCGTGTTGCTGGTTGATGCCGGATATGAGCGTACTGCCAATGATCTGCTCAACCACATTAAAACGCTTTCCATGGATCCCATTAAGTATATTATCAATACTCATATCCACGGCGATCATACGGGTGGCAATCTGGTGCTTGGCCTCAATGCAGGGGCCATCATTGCACATAGAAATGTGAAGGAGTACCTGAGCAAAGAGCATGGTGAGGGCGAAAAGAAAACGGCTGCCTTTCCCGAATATGCCCGGCCAAGCATTACATTCACCGATAGGTCAAGTGTCGATTTCAATGGCGAAACCTTGGAGTTGATCCATTTGCCCGGAGGGCATACCAATAGCGATATTGTGGTATATTTCCCAAAATCAGGAGTTTTAGCTGTTGGCGATCTGCTTTTTGCCGATTATTTCCCTTTTATTGATGTTGACAATGGGGGCAACCCCTTTAAATACCTCGAAAATGTTCAATGGATTACAGAAAACTTCCCCGATGATGCCACTATTGTGGGCGGTCACGGACCGGTTTACAATATGGAACAGTATAAGCAGTACTATATAACCCTTAACGAAACTATCAAGGTGCTGAAAGGGCACAAAAAGAAAGGCATGACGTTGGAGCAGATGAAAAAACAAAGGGTTCTAAAGAAATGGGAGTCGTGGGGTAGCTGGTTTATTTCTGAGGATCGCTGGATTGAAACGCTATTCCCTTTCCTTTAAATCATACATCTTGTAATAACACTTGCTGATAGACTTAGGTAAAAAACTTTTTGTTGGCCTTGCCAACAAAAAGATAAAAAACAATAATAAGCTTAATATCATGAGGTTCAAAAAGATACTCCTTGCCATTGCGATTGCATCAGGGTTAGTTACCGGCTATTCGCAGCCTTTTATAGAAGACATACAGCGGTTCAAAGCCATTGATAGCGAAACATTGCCGCCTCAACATGCCATACTGTTCATTGGGAGCTCTTCGTTTACCATGTGGTACGATGTCAGCAGCTATTTCCCGGAATATACTATTATCAATCGCGCATTTGGCGGATCCACGCTGGAAGACCTGATCAGGTATGTTGATGATATAGTTTTTCCCTATGCTCCATCGAAAATAGTGATTTATTGCGGCGAAAATGATTTTGCCGTAAACGATACCGTTGACGTGGAGATGGTTACGCAGCGTTTTTATACCCTGTTTGGTTTAATTCGAAACAGGTTACCACAGGTGCCTATTTCCTATGTTTCGATGAAACCTAGCCCTCTACGTTGGAATCTGGCAGGCAAGTTCAGGGAAGCCAATGGCAAAATAGAGACCTTTATAAAGTTGCAACCCAATACCCGTTTTATTAACGTGTGGGATTCCATGCTTAATGCAGATGGTGTTCCCGACAAGGATATCTTTTTGGACGATATGCTCCACATGAACGCTAAGGGGTATGCCATTTGGCAAAAGTTAATTGAACCGTCCCTGACAGATTGATTGGCACATTTACCTTGGTTGGATATGCTGTTATTTCGGATCAGCCCTGATCCGTAACCGGAAAATTTTTAAACATAAAAAAACCCGGAAGGCTGAAAAACCTGCCGGGTTATGGTATTCCAACAATACTTTTATATGGAAAAAGTCATACTACATGTGTATCACTTCGCCGTATGCAGCAGCAGCAGCTTCCATTATGGCCTCGCTCATGGTGGGGTGGGGGTGTATGCTCTTCATCAGCTCGTGCCCTGTGGTTTCGAGGTTGCGGGCAACTACCATTCCGGAAATCATTTCGGTTACATTTCCGCCAATCATATGCGCTCCCAACAATTCTCCATACTTGGCATCGAAAATGAGTTTAACAAACCCGTCGCGCATGCCCGATGCTGTGGCCTTTCCTGAGGCCGTGAACGGAAACTTGCCGATCTTCACCTCATAGCCGGCCTCCACGGCTTGCTTCTCGGTCATCCCCACCGATGATACCTCCGGTGTTGTGTAGGTACATCCCGGAACATTTTTGTAGTTAATGGGTAGTACATCCATCCCCGCAATCTTTTCAACGCAAACAATACCTTCGGCAGAAGCAACGTGTGCAAGGGCTGGTCCGGGAACAATATCGCCTATGGCATATATCCCTTCAACGTTGGTGCGGTAGAACTCGTCAACTTTAACCCTCCCTTTTTCAATGGCTACTCCGGCCTCTTCCAAGCCGATGCCTTCAATATTAGGTGTAATTCCAACAGCCGAGAGTACGATCTCAGCCTCAATGAACTCTTCGCCTTTTTTAGTTTTTACCTTAACTTTGCACAGATCGCCGCTTGTATCAACCGATTCTACCGTAGAGTCGGTCATCACTTTGATCTTGTTCTTTTTGAATGAACGCTCGAGGGTTTTCGACACCTCTTCGTCTTCCAGTGGAACCACATTGGGCATAAATTCAACCAGGGTTACCTCGGTGCCAAGAGCGTTGTAGAAATAGGCAAACTCGCTGCCTATGGCACCCGAACCCACCACCACCATGGATTTTGGCAGTTTTGGCAATGTGAGCGCCTGACGGTAACCAATAATCTTCTTGCCATCCTGCTTAAGGTTGGGCAATTCACGCGAGCGTGCACCTGTGGCAAGGATAATATGCTTGGCTGTGTAATCCTGCTCTTTACCTGCCAAATCGGTGACGGTAACCACTCCTTTTCCCTTCAGCTTTCCAACACCGGTGATCACTTCGATTTTATTTTTCTTAAAAAGGAATTGAATGCCCTTGCTCATATTATCGGCCACGCCGCGGCTACGCTCGATTATCTTGCTGAAATCGGGTTTGACATCGCCAACCGAAATGCCATATTCCTCAGAATGACGGGCATATTCGTAAACCTGAGCGCTTTTTAAAAGCGCCTTAGTGGGAATACACCCCCAGTTGAGGCATACCCCGCCCAAATTTTCTTTCTCAACAACACCAACCGAAAATCCCAGTTGGCTAGCCCTGATGGCTGCCACATAGCCGCCCGGGCCACTCCCAATAACTATAACATCGTAATTCATGATTTTTAAGTATTTGCAGTTTTAATATCTATAGTTAATTAATTCTTACTAAGTTGCTTAATGCTGATTATTTTATCCATTATAAGGCGGATAAGCCTGGCAATCAAAAACATGAAAATTAGAGCAAGGATTATTGTGGTTCCCGAAGGTACGTTTAACCCGTGCGAAACCATTAACCCGGTAATTGTTCCAACAAATCCGATAAGGATGGATGAGTATATAAGGTATTTAAACTTTTTTGTAAAAAGATTGGCAATGGTAGGTGGTACAGTCAGCAACGAAATGAGAAGAATAATCCCCACCAATCTTATGCTCAAAACAATGGTTACCGTTACAAAGGCCATAAGGATATACGAAAACACCTTTTCGGGAACCTTTTGCGTTCGGGCATAATTAGCGTCAAAGGCAAGGTACAAAATGGGATAGTAGAAAAGGATAAAAAAGATAATCATGGCTAAATCCAAACCTAACAGTAAGTAAACATCCTGTTTTGTGACAGTCAGAATTGACCCGAAAAGAAAGCTCATGAGGTTTGGGGCATATCCCGGGGTTAAAAAAACGAAAAAAATTCCGATTGCCATTCCCACCGACCACATGATGCCAATGGCAGAGTCTTCGCGTACTTTGTACCTGCTCGATAATGATTCGATGCCGAAAGCTGTGATAACAGCAAATATTGCCGCCCCTAATATGGGGTTGAGCCCAAGGTAATATGCTATTCCTATGCCGCCGAATGAAGCATGGGTTATGCCACCGCTAAGGAACACAAGCCTGCGCGCTACAATGTACGAACCCACAATGCCTGCGGCTATGGAAACAAGCAGAGCAGCCAGGAAGGCATTTAAAATGAATTGGTACTGAAAGATATCTGAGAAGAAATGTAGCATGGGCGGACTGTATTTTTAATGCTTATGTAGAACAGTGTGTGGCACAGGGCCATGGGCAATAATCTGAATCGGACAATCGTAGGCAGCAAGCTGGTCGGTTGTAATCAGGTTCGAAGGGTGGTAATGGAGTTGCCTGTTTACGCAGGCAATGGTTTTGACATGCGTAGTGATGGTGCCCAGATCGTGCGAAACCATGATAATGGCCATCTCTTTATTAAGCTCTTGCAGCAACTCGTATAGCTCTTTTTCAAATTTGTTGTCAACAAAAGTGTTGGGTTCGTCGAGGATTAACAGCCGGGGATGGGAGATAAGTGCCCTGCACAGGAAAACCCGCTGCATTTGGCCTCCCGATAGTTCTCCAATGGCTTTGTCTTTTAAGTGCTGTATTTCCATGCGCTGGAGCAGGTTCAGTGACATACGCTTATCGTGTCCGGTATATCTGCCCATAATCCCCTTTCGCCCCAGTAACCCAGACAGTACCACCTCCATAACAGAAATGGGGAATTTTTTATCAATGCCTATCACCTGGGGGAGGTAGCCAAACAGAACCTCATTGGGCTCGCGTTTGAAATACTCAATGGTTCCCCGTTTTGGTTTTATCTCGCCCAGAATTAACTTCAACAGGGTGGTCTTCCCACCACCATTGGGCCCGATAACGCCAACAAAATCGTTGTCCCCGACGGTGAAATTCACATCCTTTAGTACTATCTCATCATCGTAGCCTGCCGAAACTGAAGTAAATTCAAATATTTTCCCCATTGAAATAAGTTAATTGCCGTTTAAGGCATCAGTTAGTAAACTCACCGTGAGGTACATGTTGTTAAGCCATTGGTATTCCAACGGGTCAATCACCACTACCTTCCCGCCAATGTCTTGAGCCATGGTTTTGGCCATGTTCGAATCGAACTCCCGTTGGATAAACACGGTTTTAACACCCAACTGTCGCGCCTCTTCCAGTATGGCTTTCATATATTTGAGCGACGGCGATTTGCCCTCTTCCTCCAGCGCCACTTGCACTAAATCGTAATCGCGGGCAAGATATGAGTAAGCCGGATGGAAAATGAAAAACTTTTTATGCACTGTGCCTTCAAAGGAGTGCAGCATGTGCATGTGCAGGCTGTCTATTTCGGTTAAAAAAGATTTAGCATTTGCACTAAAAACCGAATCGTATTGCGGAAAAAGTTCTGACAGGGCTATGTTCATGGCCTTTACCATTGCCTGAACCTCGGTTGGCGATACCCAAACGTGTGGATCGAAGCCATGCCCATGATGATGGTGATGCCCCTGGTCATGCCCCTCAATCAGGTTAAACTCCTTCGATAGGTTCACAAATCGGGTGTTCCCGGTGCTATTCTCAATTTTTTTGAGCATATGCCTTTCGAAATCCAAAAGCCCCAGCGAAAAGTAGATCGAAGAGTTGTTGAGAGTTTTAACCTGTGACGAAGTGGGTTCGTAGGTCTCGGGGCTGGATCCCGGTGGTACCATAACGCTTATATTTACAAGCGTATCGGCTATTCGTTCAACAAAGTATTTTTGAGGTAAAATACTTACTACAACATTGGGTTTCGTAGTTTCAACCGAAACCCTGTGACATCCTGAAAAAAGTACACCCAGTGCTAAAAAAAATTGTAAGGGAACTATTTTTGGCATCCTGCTTTGTTATTAGATATATCGAACCAAAACTATCTACTATTTCTTTAAACACAAAAGGATTTAAAATGTTTTTGGTGTATTATGGGCTTGCATTTATGCGTAAGGTCACTTGAAAAAATGGATAGTAGGGCATTTGCTTCCTGTTTTTTTACTTAAAAGTGAGGAATAAACCTATTTTTTTTGTTTCTTTGAATACCAAAAAAAAATGATGATTCGCAGAATCCTTTCCATATCATTCTTGATTGCTTGGCAGTTCGCCTTTGGGCAAGGTGCCGATCCGAAAGTCGACAGTTTGCTCAATGTTTTGAATAATGCCAAGGACATTGAAAAGGTTGATATTCTCATTGAGCTAAGCGATATCAAAATCTACGAGGACGAAGGACTGGCGTATGCCATGCAAGCCTGCGATCTGGCCAACAGGCTGAAGGACTCCAAGGCTCAGGCTGATGCACTGAATGCCTTGGGAAAAGTGTATTATGCTCAGTATCAGGAGGAGAAAGCTCTCGATTGCTTTATTAAATCATTGAGCCTATCCGAGAAGGTGCAGGACCTTAATCTGATGGGAAAAAATCTGCGTAGCATAGGCCAGGCCTACTATGCCATCGATTCTCTCGACAAGTTCAAACTCTATACAAATAAAGCCCTCGAACTTGCCCGCGAAACTAAGGATAGACTGCTCGAAGCTGATGCACTTGTTGATATGGGCACGCTTCAGATCAACAAAGGCAATACTGATTCAGCTTTCATTCTGCTCAATCAGGCATTGGCCATTCGTCTCGAGGAAAAGGCCATGTTAGATGTTGCTCACTCTTATAATAAACTTGGCTTGCTGTACGATGAGGTTGGTGAAACATCGAAAGCCATTGAATGTTTCCACAATGAAATTGAGATTAAGCAATCGCAGGGCGATTTTGGCGGCTTGTACCTGGCGCACTACAACCTTGGCCGCGTACACTACCGGCAGGGAAACTATCAGTTAGCCTTGGAGCAATTTCAGAATAGTTTGGTCATTGCCGAGCGCCTAAACCATCACTACTACATTGCCATTGCCTGCAACGAAATAGGCATGGTTTACGAAAATCTTTCGCAAAGCGTTCTCTCTGTCGATGACAATAAGGTTCTGTTTGAGAAAGCTTTAGAGTACCATGAAAGGGCTCTAAATCTGTTCATGCAGGAAGAGAATCTGGCAATGGCAGCCCGATCGTTGAACAACATTGCCAATACCAATTCGCGCCTTGCCATTAATTCCTTAGTGGCCAAATATGGAGAAGCATGGGAAGATTCCCTTTACAAAGTCCCATCCGGAGAAATTTTACATACTTTCTCCAAAGCCATTGATTACTACAATAAAGCGCTCGATATTTTCGAACGCCTTGATAATGAAATTGAGATAGCTAAGGTTAACATCAACATAGGAAGCCATTACAACTGGGTTCGCAATTGGACTCAGGCACAAAGTTTTATCGACAAGGGTTTGGTTATAGCCCGGAAACTTAAAAGCCAGCAGGACATTTCCAACGCCCTGTTTGCATTGGCTGAAACCCATTTCCGGAGAGGCAATTTACAGTTAGCCGAGCGTTACCTGTTAGAGGGGGTCAGCATTGCCGAGGAGCAAGATTTAAAACCCGATTTGCGCTATTACTACAATAAGCTTTCGGTGGTGTATGAGCACCTGAAGGACATGAATAAAGCCTTGGTTTATTTCAAAAAATCTACCCAGATAAAAGACCAGCTTTTCTCGGAAAAAAGCCAAAAGGCCATAACCGAGATGCAAACCAAGTACGAAACCGAGAAAAAGGAACAGGAGATTAAACTGTTGAGTAACGAGAAAGCCCTGCTACACTCTGAGAACCAAAGGCAACGGTTGATTATTTTCATTACCATTGGAGGGTTGCTGGTTATTCTTGCATTTGCTGGGTTGCTGGTGAATATGATTCGGCAAAAGCAACGGGCCAACAAAATTTTAGAGGAGAAGAACGCACTTATTTCCCATCAAAAACAGGAAATTACCGATAGCATTCGCTATGCCAGCCGTATCCAAAAGGCTATATTGCCATCCGAAACACTGCTGAGTTCAACGCTTAAGGAGCACTTCGTGCTATTTCTCCCCCGCGATATTGTGAGCGGAGATTTTTACTGGTTCACCGTAAAGGATCAAAAAATGGTGCTGGTTGCAGCCGATTGTACAGGTCATGGTGTCCCCGGTGCTTTCATGAGCATGTTGGGCGTATCGTTCCTCTATGAGATTGTCAACAAGGAGGGGATAATGCAGCCTGCGCAAATACTCAATAAACTCCGTGATCTGGTGAAAGTTACCCTTTCGCAAACAGGAAAACTCAATGAGCAGAAGGATGGAATGGACATTTCACTCAGTATGCTGGACTTAGAGAATATGCGCCTTGAATGGGCAGGCGCATACAATCCTCTGATCATCGTTAGGAATGGTGAGTTTATTGAGTTTAAGGCCGATAAGATGCCTGTGGCAATTCATATCAACGATACTAATCCATTTACCAACCACGAAATAGATCTGCAAAGTGGCGATTCATTTTACATGTTTTCCGATGGTTTCCCCGATCAGTTTGGGGGAGAGTATGGCAAGAAATTCATGACTAAAAAGCTTAAAGAACTATTCGTGGAAATAAACCACCTGTCGATGGCTGAGCAGAAAGAGGCTTTGTTGAATGCCCATCTGCAGTGGCGAGGTGATGAATATGAACAGATAGATGATATCGTAATTTTTGGGGTACGGGTTTAGCTTACCACAGTTCATTGCTGCCATTGTGAAAGCCATTGTGTAGCATACTTTTCAGTAATAATTTCCCCATACCTTTGGATCGATCAAAAAGGTTATCTTTGTCCCGAATTTTGCAAACCTCATGGTTGAAAAGAAATCGTTTAAATCGGCACTGATTGTAAATCCCGGAATTGAGCAGCCATCATCGATCAACAGGGATGCGCTGCAGAGGCAGAGGAAGCATAGAAAGAGAACCTTAAGCCCCGAACAATATTTCGAGGGAATTATTAACGGCAATATACCCATTCTCAGTCAGGCCATTACTCTGGTGGAAAGTTCATTGCCTGCTCATCATGAGTTGGGACAACAGGTGATTGAAAAATGCATACCCCACGCTGGCAATTCGCTTAGAATAGGCATTACCGGCGTTCCCGGAGTGGGAAAGAGTTCATTCATAGAAGCGTTAGGCGGAACAATTACTTCCCGCGGTGGTAAATTGGCTGTTTTGGCAATTGATCCCAGCAGCGAAAGGAGCAAGGGGAGTATTCTTGGCGATAAAACTCGAATGGAAACCCTCAGCTCCGATCCCAAGGCTTTTATTCGCCCTTCACCTTCAGCCGGTTCGCTGGGAGGTGTGGCCCGTAAAACAAGGGAAGCAATTATCCTATGCGAAGCAGCAGGTTTCGACACCATATTCATCGAAACTGTTGGGGTTGGCCAAAGTGAAACGATAGTCCATTCCATGGTTGATTTTTTCCTCTTGCTCATGTTAGCTGGTGCCGGCGACGAGTTGCAGGGGATTAAGCGGGGTATCATGGAAATGGCCGATATGCTGGCAATAACCAAGGCCGATGGCGACAATGTTCATAAGGCTAATCTTGCCAAAGCACAGTATGAGAGTGCCTTACACCTTTTTCCTGCCACCGAGTCGGGTTGGACTCCCATAGTGAGAACATGCTCATCGCTGACCAAAACCGGTATTGATGTGATATGGGAAGACATGTTAAGCTATATGCATTTTACCAAGGGTAATGGCTATTTCCAAAGCCGAAGGCTAAAACAGGCCACCTTTTGGATGCACCAATCCATTTTGGAATCGCTGAAGGAAGATTTCTATGGCAATCCGGCGGTAAAGACAGCCCTAAAAGAGGCGGAAAAGGACGTGATAGCGCAAAAGATCAGCTCTTTTGCAGCAGCAAGAAATGTGTTTAACCGTTATCGAAACCAATAATAGTAGAAGGTCAAATATTGCAAACATAAAACTAAACTGAAATGCGCAAACTAATCATTGTATCAATTGCATCACTTTTCATCATTTCGTGCTCTGCCAATAAATTCAAAATCAATGGCAAAATCGAAGGAGCAGTTAATCAAATTGTTTATTTAGAACAGGTATTGGAGAATGATTTCGTCAGGGTTGACTCCACTACTATGGAAGATGGTAAATTCAACTTTAAGGGAACGGTAGCCTGCCCCGATATTTACGCCATTGTATTTGGCAAAACGCAGGATCGTATTGTTCTGTTCCTCGAAAATTCCGAAATAAGCATTACCGGCAGCATGGACGATTTTGAAAACGTTTCGATTGTTGGTTCCGATACTCACGATATACTGTTGGGATTCAATAAGATGGTTGAAGAGAAAAGCCAGCCTTTGATGGATATCAATTTTCAATACCAATCTGCTGCTGAAGATGGCATTCTCACAGCGTCGCTGGAAGAGGAGCTAACCAACCAGTACCTGGCGGAGATGAAACTTTTTACTGAATCAGTCAAACAATTCGTTAAAGAGCATAGCCATTCGGTTGTATCGGCCTATATTACATTGATTCACTTGGTTGAGCCGTTGGAGTTGAATGAATTAAAAGAGATTGCCTCAGCATTTCCCGATAATATCAAAATGTCACAATTCGTAAAGGCACTCAACGAGCATATCGAGGTGGAGGAACGCACATCTGTTGGGCAACCCTATATTAACATCGTGTTACCTGATCAGTTAGGGCAGGATTTAGAACTTTCCACTTTTATCGGCGAGAACTATGTGCTGGTCGATTTTTGGGCGGGCTGGTGTCTTCCATGCCGACAGGAGAATCCAAATCTGGTTAACCTGTATAAAAAGTATAAATCGAAGGGTTTTGATATTTTCGGAGTATCTTTCGATCGCAGTCGCGAACAGTGGCTGGATGCCATTAAAAGCGATGGATTGCAGTGGGTACAGGTTTCGGATTTGTTGGGGTGGGAGAGCCCTGTGGCAAAACAATATGGCATTATGTCAATCCCTTCCAATGTGCTCATTTCACCCGATGGGAAAATTGTTGCAAAGAATTTGAAAGGCGAAGAGCTGCAGCGTAAATTGGAGGAGCTGTTTGACAAGTAGCCGCTTCAATCGCAGGTAGGACAAATTTGATCTGGGGGTTGGCAGTTAATGCCAATGGCAGGTAATCGCCCATTAGAAGGGGTAACCGATTCCAAAATTCAATCCGAAATCCGCAAGGGTGTACCGCCTGTTGAAGGGTATCCAGTGTACAATCTTTTGCCCGTCAACGTTGGACAGGTCAATTCCTGGGTCGTGAATTTTAATTCCTAAATCGAACCGCAAAACGAAAAAGCTTAGATCCATTCGCATGCCAAATCCTGTCCCCAGGGCAATTTGTTTATAAAACTCGTTGGGCTTGAATAGCGCTCCGGGGCGCTCATCGGCCGATGATATGGCCCAAATATTGCCGGCATCGACAAAAATAGCCCCTTCAATCATCCAGATTACTTTAAAGCGATATTCAGCGTTGGCCTCCAGTTTGATATCGGCAGTTTGATTGGGCGGTGTTTTATTGGGGCGTTGCGGTTCTACATATGAACCGGGGCCAAGGCCACGCGCTGTCCATGCCCTTATGCCCGTCGATCCTCCAGAGAAATACTTCTTCTCGAATGGAAGAGCCTTGGAATTACCGTAGGGTAAACCGGCTCCGGCATATACCCGGTAAACAAACTTATTATTCTCATCAACAATGTGATTGAACGTGTAGTTTATGTCGCTCCTGACGAACTGGGAAAAACTAATGTTGAAAATTTTATAAGTATCGTCTTCCTCCTTTTTACCCCATAGCGAAAAAGCGCTGTTAAGCAGATTCCCCGAAAGTTCAAGGTTAAACCGCACAATCGAATAGTTATCCCTTGGGTTCACCTGACTGTTATAGATCATGCTATAGCTTGTGATGGGAACAAGTTGGCTTATGTAGCTGTTCTCCAAATAGGTATCGCGAATTATGTCCCAAAAGGATGGCGAGATAGCAAAGATGTTGATTAAATTAATTTCGGTAGGAATTATGGTATGAGAGAATTTTTTCTCGCTCCTCCACGTGTAACCAAAGTTTAACCCTGCAACGGTTCTGGTGTACTGTGGCCGGTGCTGATAGTTGTACGAAACCGATATCTGGGTTCGGGGGTTATACTGATTGAGAATCTTTTGAAAGTATTGTGGTCCAAGAAAGCGAGGGAACCCAAAGCTCACCGCTCCTCCGTATTCCACAGCATTATCGAATCCCGTACGCTCTGATGATAGAATCTCGACCATCCCCCTCAATTTGATATCAAATGATTCTGCTCCTCTAAAAATATTCTTATGCTGATAGTTGAAGTTGCCCTCAACGCCGATGTCAGAAGCCGAGCTTGTCCCTACAAATTCGAATTGATAACTTTGTAAGGTGTGGGGCGTGAGTTGGATGTGGCAATTGAGATGCCCATACTCTTTAACCTTTTCAGTCTTTTGATCCTGATTGAAGAAAACGAAATCCATTGCATCAAATCCATCATCGTGATCATCCATTTGCTCTTCAAAAGAAATATTGGTAACCCTGTATAACCTCAATGAGGTTAATTTACTCTTGGTGTTCTTTACAGTGCTCTCGGAGTAAAGATTTCCCGGCTTTATTAAATTCGAATTGATTAAAGTTTTAAATCTGATGCCGGGATCTTTGTGAAAAATAAAGTATTGATTATCAAACCGAACAGTGTCTAATAGTTTATATTGTTGATACTGATAATATTTGACCGGATCGTAGTTTGGATAAAAATAAACCTTGTTTATCTCGTATTTTTTGTAGGGTTGTAGGATTCGTTCTCCAAACTGATCGCGGATGAACCTGTTTCGGATATTCAAATCCAGATCGACCTGCTTCCCGGTAAGGTTTGTATCGGCATTAAAAGTTATGTAATCGTGAGAAAAGAAGTAATACCCTTCTTCCTTTAAAAGTTTTTCTATCCTGGTTCGCTCGTCCTGAAGAAGGTCCATGTCGAAATTTTTTCCCTTTGACAGAATGCTGTTGCAGGTATCGTTCAACACGATTTGTCGGATATCAGGATCTTCAATAACATAGTTGATATTCTTGACTTTATACGGTAATCCGGGCTTAATGGTATAGGATACAGTAGCTTTCTTATTTCCGTACTCGGTATTATCAGAAACCAGTGAGTTGTAGTAGCCCTTAGAATCCAGATACTTTTTTAAATTCACTGACGTTCGTTGGGTTTGAGTACTATCGAGGATTACGGGTTCTTCACCTATGGTTTTCAACCATCGGCTTATTCCTGTGTATTTATGGGGTTTGGCAGCGTTGTATAGCCTTAGGTAAAATCGAAATAACAGAATACGCTTGTTGGGTTTTTGCCTAATATATTTTTGCAGTTCTCCCGTTTTGATATCAACCTTTTCGGCAGTTTCAATCTTTACATTCACTTTATCAAGCAGATATTTATCATCGGGTACCCTGCGCGTGATACTACACGATGTGAGAAGCAACGCAATGCCCACCACAAGAAGTAATGGTATCCTCGCGGGAAAACAATTATTCCATATATTTGAGAAAATGAGGGGCATATTCCGGAGCCGCTTCGTTTAGCGCTGAAAGATAGTGAAAGCTGTTGAATCAACAACACCAAGGGATAGCATAAAAAGTGCCAATTATCAATGAAATCCGATGTATTGTCAAAATATCCAATTGAGCTATCAAAATCAATCCCATGATTCGATCTTAACCTTTTTGTGTGTAACTGCTTTGATCAATCTACAGTAGTATTTTTGTGGCCCCATACAATTATAAGAAATATTTCATCCTTAGTACTTTATGGTTTTTTATACATTCATTCGAAAACCAAAACCATTTGCTTTTTTAACTTAATTCTGCACTCTTAAATTTTATCTTTGTACTTAAATTAATATGAATAATATGTTGAGTTCGTCGCAGATAAAGAGCATAAAAAATTTACAGAACAAAAAGTTTAGGCGCGAATATAACCTTTTTGTGGCGGAGGGTCCACGTTTAGTTCACGATATTACCCAATCGTGGTTAGAAGTTACTGACATTTTTTTTACCCCTGCATGGTCCCCCGCAACACGAATGGAGGGCGTTCGATATTTTCAAATTGGTAGCAAGGAAATGGAACGCATCAGCGGTCTTACAACGCCTTCAGAGGTTTTGGCTTTAGTCAGGATTCCATCCCATACCATTGAGTTTGATGCTCTCTTTGGAGATGACCTTACACTAATACTCGATGATATACAGGATCCGGGGAATCTGGGAACCATAATCCGTTTGGCCGATTGGTTTGGTATCGAGAAAATTATTTGCACAGCCGGAACGGCTGATGCATATTCGCCCAAAGTGGTTCAGGCCACCATGGGGTCCATAGCCAGGGTTACCCTTGCATATTATGACGCCGCTAACATTATTGCAAAACTTTCTGCCATGGACGTTCCGGTGTATGGTACCTATCTCGATGGCGAGAGTATTTTTCGAAGCGACCTGAAACAGAATGGAGTAATTATTTTGGGTAATGAGGGCAATGGAATCTCCAAAGAATTCGAACAAGTAGTTAAACATCGGTTAACCATTCCCAGTTTTGTTAAACATGATAAAGGCAGCCAATCGCTCAACGTTGCAACCGCAGCAGCTATTGTGTGCGCCGAATTTAGAAGACGGAAAATTGGCAGTTAAACCAAAGACGGCATTTTTCGGCTGATGAAGATGAATTTAACCTTGCCTTGGAGAAAACCTGTATTCGGCAATCATTCCCTGTAATTTGATTGGGTTTGCTGTTCTTTCCAAATTACAGTGGTTACTCGAAATGGAACGAGATGATTACCATTTGCGATTTGAGGCGATCAATGGCATTGGCATAAACCTCTCCCTGTTCATCCACCTTACCCAGAACATTTCTGAATCCCGAAGACATTTTAATTTCCGTTGAAAACTTAAAATACTCCAGATAGAAGTCCATACCGAAACCGTACTCGTAGTAAGCATCCCCTTTGACCAATTTAATAAAGATACCCTCTTCGATATTCAACTTTTTATATGCGGCCATGTCAATCCTGAAATTGCCACCGGCAATCAGATAGGGTCGTACGTTGGATACCCGAACAGCAGAATATTTCAATGTTAAAGGCAATTCAATGAATGACGATTCCATTTTCATGGTGTGTGCAATGGTACCGTTGGGCCGGTAAAAGATTAGATTCCTTTGTCCAAAGGCCAAACCCGGCAAGAAACGTAAATGCCATGTGGGTGTAAAAGCCAAATCAGATACCACATTCACGTTGAACCCCGGTATAAGATGGCTCACATCAACAAAATATTTTTCAGTTTCCCCCTGAATCGGATTGCTCAGTGATTGGAAATCCATAACGTGAAGGCTTAATGAAAAACCAAATCGCAACCATTTCTCTTGATCGTAATTAGGGTCATTAAGCAGGGTAGGCGGCTTGTACTGCGCATTCATTTGCAAGGGCAATGAAAGGGCTATGGCAATGCCTATCAGTATTATGAATATTTTTTTCAATTTTTTAAACTTTAAACACATGGTAAAAAACGATCTTCGTTCGGCTTTAGTATGCTAAACCAAGCATGGTTTTACGATTTAGAATGCGCTTACTGATGCCTTTTCGCGCTGAAAGATAGTCATTTTAAAATTAAGTTGATTTTTTTGCGGTGTAGATTGCCGCTATCCCAAAACTTTGTATGGAATACCCTGGTGAAACGAATCCTGCCGCTAACAGCATTTTGACAAAATCATCGCGTTCGGCAAAAGTTTGAACCGATTGGGGTAGGTATGAGTATGCATTGGAATGATCCGATATGCATCGCCCAATCAGTGGCAATATCCTATGAAAGTATAAACCAAAGACCAGGCGCATTACCATAAGCTTCGGTTTGACAAACTCAAGGATATGGATGCTCCCTCCCGATTCAAGCACTCTGTACATCATGGTAAGGCCCCGTTGAAGATCGTTAAAATTACGTACGCCATAGGCCACGGTTACAGCGCTGAATGTTGAATCGTCGAAAGGAAGGTTTTCGGCACTGGCTTGTGATAAAACGATTCTGTGGTCGAGCCCCAACTTCTGTACTTTTGCTCTACCAACCGATAACATTTTTTCGGCAACATCAACCCCAACAATTTCAACACGCCTATCCCTTTTTGCAAGCGCTATGGCCACGTCGGCTGTACCTGTGGCAACATCAAGTACTTTTGTAGGGTTGATTTTTAATACGCTTTTTACCAGCCGATTACGCCAAAGGATATGAACTCCGAAGCTAAGGATATGGTTAAGCAAATCGTAGCGATGGGCAATGCCATTGAACATTTCCTCCACGCTCTGATTTCCTGACTTTGCTGTCACGCCTTAAAACAACAATGGAATGGTAATATTGATGCGTTTACTTGCCCTCCATCAATGTGGTGAAGGCATTCTCATATTCTCGTTTGATATCGGCAATAAAACCGTACGACTCATCGTCAATCCTTACTTCCGATTTGGTAACATGTCCAAGAGTGGTAAACGGTATCCCTTTCGCTATCATATGATCAATAAACTGAGTTTCTCTTGAAGGCGAAACCGAAACCACTATTCTCCCTTGGGCTTCCCCAAAAAGGAAAGCATCGGTTCTAATTTCCGCATCCGTGGTAATATCAAATCCCAGTTGTCGTGGGATGGCACTTTCCACAAGCGTTATAAATAACCCTCCGTCGGATACGTCATTTGCCGATTGTATAAGGTTTTTGCTTATCAGTTCGAGAACGGCTTGCTGTACAGCGTATTCTTCGTCTAGATCGAAGTATGGAGCCGGGGAATTTTTAATGCCATGGTAGGAGTAGAGGTACTGCGATGAGGCGATGTCATTGCGCGAACGCCCAATAAGGAAAATCATATGTCCTTTTTCCTTGAAAGCCAAAGTAGTATGATGATTCTTATTCTCCATAAGTCCTAACATTCCAATGGTTGGGGTAGGGAACACCGATTCATCCTTTCCTCCAATGGACGACTGGTTATAAAAGCTGACATTACCTCCGGTAACCGGCGTTTCAAATTTTTCGCACGCCCGGCTCATCCCTTTGATGGATTTTACGAATTGCCAGTACACTTCCGGATTGTAAGGGTCGCCAAAGTTCAAACAGTTGGAAATGGCCAGCGGCTTTCCTCCCGTACACACAATATTCCTTGCCGATTCGGCAACGGCTATCATCGTTCCCACCTCGGGATCGGCCTTAACGTAGCGCGAGTTGCAATCGACGGTCATGACAAGGGCTTTTCCCGATCCCTTAACACTCACCACTCCGGCACTTGAAGGGAAATTTATGGTCATGTTTGAATTTCCAGCCATGGTATCGAACTGCTCGTAAATCCACCGTTTTGATGCTATGTTGGGATGCTTAATGAGATGATAGGCAATCTCTTTTAAATTGCCGGGTTCATCCACTTGATCAATGGTAAATTTTTTATTCTCGTTGAAATAGGCAGGTTCTCTGTATTCTCGATCGTAAACCGGAGCACCTCCGCCCACCACAAGCGATTGGGCAGGTACGTTGGCAACCAGTTCGCCATGCCATAGAAACTCCAGCATGTTACCTTCCGTCACTTCGCCTATTTGTGTGCATGGGATATCCCATTTTTTAAATATTTCTTCAACCTTCTTTTCGCTTCCTTTCTTTACAACAATCAGCATTCGTTCCTGCGACTCCGAAAGGAGTATCTCCCAGGGTTCAATATTCTGATGACGAATAGGAACCCTGTCCAAATGAACCCTCATGCCGTGCTTCCCTTTGGCCGACATTTCGGAAGTGGAGCAAATGATGCCTGCTGCCCCCATATCCTGCATCCCTATGAGAGCTCCGGTAGGAATCACTTCGAGGGTTGCCTCCAGCAGTAATTTTTCAACAAACGGATCGCCAACCTGAACAGGGGGCAATTCTTCTGCCGAACTCTCCGTAATGCTTGCCGAGGCAAAGGTAGTGCCATGCACTCCATCACGGCCTGTGGCCGATCCAACGATATAAACGGGGTTGCCCACACCTTTTGCAATGGCCGACACCACCATTCCCTTTTGTACAATCCCCACCGACATGGCATTGACCAAAGGGTTGGTATTGAACGAATCATCGAAGAATACTTCTCCTGCAACCATGGGTACACCCAATGTGTTACCATAGTCGCCCATACCTTTAACCACTCCTCTGATAAGCCACTTGGTCTTTTCGAGGTTGATATCGCCAAAACGCAGAGAGTTGAGCTGAGCAATGGGGCGTGCGCCCATGGTGAAAATGTCGCGTGTAATACCACCGACACCCGTGGCAGCACCCTGGTAGGGTTCCATGGCGCTGGGATGGTTGTGCGATTCGATTTTGAAAGCGCACCCTAATCCATCGCCTATATCCACAAGGCCGGCATTTTCTGCACCGGTTTCAGCAAGAAGTGCCTTACCCTTTGTAGGCAGTGTTTTAATCCACCTTATGGAGTTTTTGTACGATGCGTGCTCGCTCCACATTACCGAGTATATGCTTAGCTCGGTATAATTTGGATCACGTCCAAGGATTTTTTTTATCATTTCAAATTCCTCGGGAAGTAAACCCAATTCTCGCGCTGTTTCAACCGTTACTTTCATTGATGATTTATGTTAAGATTTTTTCTACAAACTGCTCTCTCCTTTTGGTTGGCATTGCATTTTTCCAACTTTCAAAAGTAGTAACAATATGGCATACTGCTTGCCCTGTAGCCATGTTTTTTTTGCGGTATGAGATTGCACAGAAAAACGGCTTCATCCCAAACTTAAATGCTTAAGTATTGTATATTTTGGCCCTTGAGGCATAAGTTCGCTCTTGTAAAAAATGATTTTATCAACCCGCGACTCTTGAAACTCTGTATTCCTCAATTCGCTAATGGATTGCATCAACTTCATACCGCTCGAAACGTGTTTTACTCTACCCAGCGTGATGTGAGGGTTGAATCCGCGCTCATCAGGGATGAATCCAAAGGGTTTGAGGGAGTCAACCACTTTTATGTAGAGTGATGATAGTGCTTCGCTGGGTTGTAGTCCAACCCATATAACCTTGGGGTTATTGACGCTGCCGAAAGTTCCCATTGCCTTGAGGGTGATTTTAAATGAGGAGGTTGAGTGTAAGTGCTGACATACACTATTCCATATTGGGTCAACTTTCGAAAAGGGTATTTCGCCTAAAAAAAAGAGGGTGAGGTGAAGAATCCGTGGATCAACCCATTTAATATGATCGCGAACATGCGATTCCTTGATTCTTTCCCAGCCCTTTCTCAATTCATCTCCAGTTGGGATGTCAATGGCAATAAAGGTTCGCACAGAATTCATAGTCCAATTATTTAGCCAATAATCCATTGTAAATATAGCGATCTATTGAGAAAAATTTTGCATATTTATCAGTTGTAACCAATTCCTAATAGCCATGAGTGAAAAAAAGAAATTTGCAGTTGTATTGGCAGGTTGCGGGGTTTACGATGGGGCTGAAATCCATGAAGCGATTATGACGCTTTATGCAATAGTTCTGCAAGGCGCAACGTACCAAGTTTTTGCTCCCGATATCCGGCAGCATCATGTGATAAACCACATCACAGGGGAAGAAATGGCTGAATCACGGAATGTGCTTGTTGAATCGGCACGCTTAGCTCGTGGAAAAGCCAAACCTCTGACGGATTACAATCCAAAGGAATTCGATGCCTTGGTTTTTCCCGGTGGTTTTGGTGTGGCAAAAAATCTTTGCACATTTGCTTTTGATGGGGCAAATTGTACAGTCAATGATCAGGTTGAAAAGGCAATTAAGGAAACCCACAGGCTTAAAAAACCCATTGGCGCACTTTGTATTGCCCCTGTTATACTTTCAAAAGTTTTGGGTCAGGTTACTGTAACCATTGGCCAAGACGAGGGAACCGCAAGGGCGATAGAAAGCATGGGGACAAAGCATCAACTTGCCAACCATGGGGAGGTTGCCATTGACAAGGAGAACCTGCTGTTCACCGTTCCATGCTATATGCTGGACTCAACCATTGCTGATATTGCAAACGATGCCAAGGCTTTGGTGGGAGCAATGGTAAAATATATGGGTTAGTAAAAAAGCCGCTTTCAGGCGGCTTTGTATTGGGCTGGGTAGGAGTTAGAGCAGCCCATATTCATAAAGTATAATCAGCTCGTTCAGCAGCTTGTCTTCCGATACCGAATCGAATTGGGTTTTAAGATTCGATCCGAAAATCCGTGCAATGGCCTGCCAGAAAACTGCAGAAGCACCACCGCGCATCTCTTTGATAATATCGTATGTAGTTCGCCCTATCTCTCTATCGATTAGTTTAATTAAAAGTTTCCCCTGGGTAATGGTTAGCTCTCTCAATTGCCCTTCAAATTCGGCACGAAGTTCTTTCTCAACCTGTTTGGCGTAAGCCTTGCGTTGAAGGTCATTGTCTAGTGTCTTAAAATGCGCATCCATTTCGGATAATTTCACCTTGGCAATCGCGGCATAGGGGTAAACAATTTTTATATTCCTTATAAGCCTTTGATACTCTCGATAGTCGCGCTTGCTGGCAAACTTACGGGTTGGAAAAACTACAATGGGGCGAATATAGACGTGCGGAATGGTATCGCCATCAACAATGGCAATTGGAAGCATGGCGTATCCGTCAATTACAATCGGCTGTTGCGCTTTGGTTTCCATTGTGCAACCGATACTGACTATGAGAAGTAATATTAAAAGATTACCAAACTTCATATTAACCATTTCCTTACCAATCCGTTAAACGTATTTCAAAACCATTTGTTGTAAAATTTTACTCTATCGAGGTGTACATAAAAAGTGCCAAATTTTTAAAATAAATTTCTTCCTATGTCAAATTTCTCATTATTAGAATGGAAAGAATATAATGGTGTAGCAAATTTACAGTAGAAATTTCTTTAGAATTATACTTTACCTATTTTTGGAAAAAAATTTCCGTTTTTTTCATGCAATTAAAAATTCATTGAGTTTAGAAAAAACTTTTTGCGACGCTGGGTGTTTTTTTCTAAAAGAGCAAACCAATAGATATGGATAAGAATAATCGCAGATATTCCAACGATGATATCACCGTTTTTTGGAGGCCGGCCGAATGTGTGCACGCCACTACCTGCTACACCAAGTTGCTCTCGGTATTTAACCCTGCAAAACGCCCGTGGGTAGATATGCAGGGTGCTCCAACCGAGCAAATCATTGATATTGTAAATCAATGCCCAACCAATGCGCTAACCTTCATGTGGAATGACGATGAGAAGAATCGTCTGGAGAAATCGCATAAGCTGGTGACTAAGGAACAAGCCTTGGCAATCGTTCCATCGGAAAGGGAGCAGAAACCGGTGAAGATTCAAATCATGAGGAATGGTCCCATATTGGTAAGCGGAAATTTTAAATTGACGAGCCACGATGGAACCGAGCTTAAATCCATGCAAATGGTTTCACTCTGTCGTTGTGGAGCTTCAGGGAATATGCCATTTTGCGATGGATATCATTTTAAAATTGGTTTTAAGGATAACAGAGAGTGATCATGGATAGTGCCAATACCAAGAAAACAGCGGAAGTGAAAATTACCCGGGAAGGGCCAATAATAATTACAGGTAATTTCACCATAACCGATATTAACAGCTGCGTACTTCAACTTGACAATGATAGAGAAGTGTGGTTGTGTGCCTGTGGCCGTACTCAGAAGCAACCCTACTGCGACGGGAGTCACAGTAAATAATCCCTGGTATCACTTTTACCCTCTAAATGTTTGAAAGAAAACTTGTTAAAATTCAAAAACCCTGGTTGCGGTTTTTGATGATTGTTATGGGTTTTATTGCAGTCGCATTAGGCATGCTCGGGGCCTTTATCCCCATTCTTCCCACAACTCCATTTTTGCTGTTGGCCTCGTACCTTTTCATGAGGAGTTCACAAAGGTTTTACAACTGGCTTCTAACCAACCGAATATTTGGCCACTATATATATAACTATATTTATCACAGGGCTATCAGTCCTGCTATGAAAATATATACTCTCGTTTTACTCTGGGGAGCCATAGCTCTAAGTTGCATATGGCTAAAAGGGACCGTATGGTTACAAGCATTGCTTGTTGTCATTGCCGTTGCAGTCACAGTTCATGTGGTTACCTTGCGAAATGCTGCCCGCAAATAGTAAATCAATTTTACTATAAAACATACGGCGCAGATCTTATCTGCGCCGTACTCTCATTAACCACCGGAAAACTATAAGCCATGAGCTTACCTTTCCGATACAAAAGTATTCAAAAAAACACATCTGCTTATAAATCTTTGACCAACGGCCAAATATCACTTGTGAAAGTAATGTAGTGATATACGAGTTGATGTTATTAAGGTAAAAAAAGCCAATCCGAAAATATCTTCAGCAATTTTCGAAGCTAATAGATGGATTATCTAAAACTTAGCACATGCCAAATCGTAATGTAACAAAGTCGGGAACTTATATAATAGAGCCTGTCGGTTAACATTTTGGATTGGGAAAAAAGATGAACACTTGTGCCTTTAAAACTGTTAATAGTGAAATTTTTTAAATACAAGGCGATGAAAAAGAATATTGGAACAACTGACAAGGTGATTAGGCTTATCATTGGTGTGTTGATAGCTGCTTTGGGGATTATTTACAAAAGTTGGTGGGGGTTGTTAGCCCTACTTCCTATTGCAACAGCATTAGTAAATTTTTGTGGACTTTACTATATACTTGGCATCAACACTTGTCCTTTGAAAAAGGAGGAATAGCAACTTGTGAAAGCCTAAACTTGTAAATGTTGAGGCTTTCACTTTGTTTACACCAGTTTTTTAACCAGTTCGGCAGCCTCTTTTAAGGTAATGGCCGAAAATACTTTTAGCCCGCTGCGGTCAATAAGCTGTTTAGCCTCTTCGGCATTGGTACCCTGTAGTCTGGCGACAACAGGGACAGGAATGTTTCCAATCTCCTTATAGGCGTCTATTACGCCTTGTGCTACCCTGTCGCATCGTACAATTCCACCGAATATATTGATAAGGATAGCCTTCACTGCAGGATCTTTGAGAATAATTCTAAAACCTGCAGCTACGGTTTTAGCATTGGCATTTCCGCCCACGTCTAGAAAATTGGCAGGATTTCCTCCCGAGAGTTTAACTATGTCCATGGTAGCCATGGCTAATCCGGCACCGTTCACCATGCAACCCACATTACCATCAAGTTTTATGAAGTTGAGGTTTGATTCCGATGCTTCAATCTCAGCCGGGTTTTCCTCATCTAAATCGCGGTATAGCGCCAATTCAGGATGCCGATACAAGGCACTGTCATCTAAAGTTATCTTAGCATCAGCGGCAAAAATCTTATCGTCGGATGTTTTGATAACCGGATTTATCTCCACCATAGAGGCATCGCAGCTGACAAAGGCTTTAAATAGTGCCATTATGAACTTAACCATGGCAGAGTATGCCTGCCCGGAAAGACCTAAATTGAAAGCCACTCGCCTTGCTTGATAGGCTTGTATTCCGATTGGATGAATTTCCTCTTTATATATAAGGTGTGGTGTTTTCGCTGCCACTTCTTCAATATCCATTCCCCCCTCTGCGGAGTACAATATCATGTAGCGACCTGTTGCTCTGTTGAGCAGGATGCTGACGTAGAACTCCTTAACGGGGCTTGGACCCGGATAATATATTCCTTGCTCTACGAGCAACTTCTTAACCATTCTCCCTTCGGGGCCGGTTTGATGGGTTACCAACTTCATGCCCAAAATGGACTGTGCATGGAGTGCTACCCCATCTAAATCTTTGGCGATTTTAACCCCACCACCTTTGCCTCTCCCGCCTGCATGGATTTGTGCCTTTACGGCTATGGCATTGGTATTAGTTAGGTTGAATATTTCCTCAGCGGCTGTTACAGCTTCGGGAACAGTGAAGACCGCTTTGCCTGCGGGAACAGGAACTTTGGCATTCCTTAATATTTCTTTTGCCTGATACTCATGGATATTCATGGGAAAAAGGTTTATTTTGCAGTGAACTAAAGTACAAAAAACCTGATGTTTTAAGAAATTATTTCAAAAAGGAAATTTTTACCATAGTTTATAGGGAGTTTGCACATCTCAATAAGGAATTTATCATGAGCAGATTGAGGAAATTAAGTATAGAGGAGTTGAATAGAAAAAGCATTGAAGAGTATAAAGAATCGGTCAAGATGCCCGTAGTATTAGTGCTTGATAATGTGAGAAGCCTTAACAATATTGGGTCAATTTTCAGAACGTGCGATGCTTTAAAAGCCGAAAAGATTCTCTTGTGCGGTATTTCTGCAGAGCCGCCTCATCCTGAGATACATAAAACGGCATTAGGTGCCGAGGATTCGGTTAGATGGGAGTACTATGCTGATACTGTTCAGGCACTCATTGATCTGAAAAAGGAAGGTTTTAAAATATGCGCCATCGAGCAAACAGTGCAAAGTATTGATTTGAGAATCTTTAAGCCTGAAATTGGTGCTAAATATGCCTTCGTGTTGGGTAACGAGTTGAAAGGCGTTCATCAGCACGCATTGGATCTTTCCGATTTTTCAATCGAAATACCACAATTCGGAACAAAGCATTCTTTCAACGTTGCCATTACTGCCGGAATAGTGCTTTGGGATTTCTTCTCGAAATCCAAACAATAAAAAAAGGGCGCCGGAAAAGCGCCCTTTCTTTTAGTATATAATATTTCTATTCAACAATTGCCATAAATGCATCATTCTGGAAATAGTTGCGGAATTCAAGGTCGATTTTTGCACGTTCCTTCAGTGAGGCATCTTTGCCAACAGCAGTGCGTAGGTTGTTCAATACCATATTCTCATCTTGGATGCGTGCACCAACTATTGCCAATCCGTAGAACGATTTTGCCGATTCAACTTTTTGGAATGTGTTTTTAGCAGCATCGTTTTTATTGGTCAACAGCATGGCCAATCCCTGGTTAAAAGTATCTGTGCCTGCAAAATATTCTACAGCAGCGGGATACTTATTCTTGATAATGGCGATAATACCAAGGTTATATTTCACATCATTTCCTGCGTTGGTAGCAGCAACAAAGTGATTTTCGGCGGCTTCTAAGTCACCCTCAAGCATTGCAACACATCCCATGTTGTTTTTAACAGCGGGGTTATTTGCATCGGCGGCAGCCAGAGCTGTTTTAGCAGCAGCAACATCGCCTTTGAGGATGTTAATGTATGCTACATTGTTGTGAGCACGTGAATCACCATGTACCTCAGCAGCTTTAGAATATATCTTCAGCTTGGTGTCGTTATCCTGATATAGAGTGGCTGCATAAAGCATCTCTTCAATATTGAGTTCGCCAAAATTGTCATTGTCAACCATTTCTTTAAACTCCTCATCAGAATATCCAACTTTATCAACGCTGGCAATCATTTTCGAACGACGAAGTTCGGGGAGGATTTTCTCTTTGAGAACCAGATAAACCTTACTCAAATTTTTAATCTCCTTCTCACGAACAGCAGGATCGGAGTACATTGATAGAACGCGGAGGATTAATTCCTTATCCTGAATGTCTGATGCTTGTACCAATTTTTGGAAGCCGTCCCAGTCCTCGGCAGTGGTTTCAACCTTTACATAATCGGAGGGCTTATTGGCAATTTTGGCCTTTTTGAAAACATCGCCAAGCCATTTCTCGGTATTCTTTCCACGTTCTTTGGACAGTTTCTCGTTTAGTGCTTCAGGACCATCGGGTGATGCGTAAGCAGAAACTTTAATTTCTTTCAACTCAAGGCTTTCTTCGGCAGCTGTTTGCTTAACAAAGTTCTCCAGTGTGCTAACATCCTCCTTGGTAAGCTCAGATTTGCGAATATCAGACTTTTGGATAACAAAGTTAATCTGAGCTTCCTCTTGCGAAGAAACAACCCTTTGGAAGTTATCCTTCAGCATGATGGGCTTTGGATCTTTATCTACCAATTTGTATGTAGCCAATACGCCAACACCAATTTTTTGTGGTAGATCGAAAGGAATCCTTTTGTCTTTGTAAAGGATGACAAAGCGAAGTTCAAGATCAGATTTCATCATTGCATCTACATACTCGAACTCGATATCATGCTTAAAAGATCCCCCTGCATCGTTGGATATCACCTGATTATTTGCCTCAACGTCTTGTCCCTGAAGTACTTTTACAGGCAATGGGAGTTCGCCACCCTGGTATACCAGTACGGGGGTAATTTCCAACATGGCTTTTTTATTGAAGTATTTTGCGGGGAATGTGCCTTCAATGGTACCTTGTACAATATCGCCATGTACTTCTAAGGGATTTGGAGTTACTTTAAAAGATGTTCCTTCGGGAAGTTCTTTCATCTTATCAACTCCACCACAACCGCTAAGGATTATGGCTACTAGGGCAAAAATTGCCAGAAAACTGAATTTAGTTCTTTTCATAGTCTATTAGAGTTTAAGTTGGTATTCATGCATTGTGCTTTTAACTTAACAGGTTACAAATTTAATACTCTTTTACTAAAAAGAAAACCTTTATATGTAAAAAATGCCATAAAAGGTTAAAAAAATAGCCTTTCAACACCGATTTTATGCTGTTGGTCAAAAATTGCCGATCTTATCAATTTGAAATCGGTTTGATTTTCAACGAAATCTATGTTCGACGTATCGATAATCAGGAATTTGAAGTCGGGATGCTGTTTGAAGAATTTAAAATAGCCTTCCTGTATCTTTTCCAAATAATCGGGTGAAATGGATTGCTCGTACTCCCGGCCACGTTTTTTAATATTTTGTATTAGCCGTGGAACAGGTAAATGTAGGTAAACATAAAGATCAGGCTTGGGAATAGAGCTGTAAATAATTTCGAATATCTGCCGGTATAGGTTGAATTCATCCTGCGCCAAAGTGTTTTGGGCAAAAATTAGCGATTTCATAAAGAAGTAGTCGGCAACAACAAGGGGTTGGAAAAGCGATACTGCTCTTAATTCATTATTGAGCTGACGGTATCTTTCTGCCAAAAACGAAAGCTCCAGAGGGAAGCTGTAGCGCTGTGGATCATCGTAGAATTTGGGTAAAAATGGATTGTCTGCAAACTGTTCTAATACAACCCTTGCATTATACTCCTCGGCAATCATTTTTGTCAAGGTAGTTTTTCCGGCTCCGATATTCCCTTCTATTACCAGATAGCGCATGGAATGTCCGACGAGTTTAAAAAAAGAGTTGGGTTTTACCCCAACTCTTGTATGTTGATTGCCATTATCACAATAATCCTTACTTAATATTTACATGTAGATTATAGAAGATGAAAGCGTAGATATCAGCAGCCTCTTCTATTCTCATCGATGTAGGAGTGCCGGCGCTATGCCCTGCTCTGGTTTGAATTCTTATCAGCTTGGGATTTGCACCCTTACCCTGCTTCTCTTGTAGCGTAGCAATGTACTTGAATGAATGGGCCGGTACAACGCGATCGTCCCTGTCGGCAGTGGTTACAAGTATTGCCGGGTATCCCGGATTGGATTTCACGTTATGAATAGGTGAATACTTGTAAAGATTAAGGAACTGAACCGAATCTTCGCTGGAGCCATAGTCGTTAACCCATGCCCATCCAATGGTAAATAGGTGAAAACGAAGCATATCCATAACTCCTACCTGCGGGATGGCTACCTTAAACAGATCGGGACGCTGGTTAACTACAGCGCCAATCAGCAGTCCACCATTCGAACCCCCTTGGATGGCCAGTTTCTTTGCCGACGTATAGTTTTCTGCAATCAGATATTCAGCTGCGGCTATGAAATCGTCAAAAACGTTTTGCTTGTTCAGCTTAGTTCCCGAACGGTACCAGTTCTCGCCGTATTCGCCACCGCCACGGATGTTGGCTAATGCATAAACACCGCCATTCTCAAGCCACACCAATCTTGACGGGGCAAATGAAGGCATCATACTTGCGTTAAAGCCACCATAGCCGTATAGCAGGGTTGGGTTTTGACCATTCAATTCCAAGCCTTTTTTATGTACAATGAACATGGGCACTTCTGTGCCATCCTTGCTTTTGTAGAAAATCTGCTTCACTTCGTAGTTATCGAAATCGAAGTTAATGTTGGGTCTGAAGTACTCCTTCAGATCATAAGTTTTGGTATCGAATGAATATACAACAGAAGGAACTGTGAATGAGGTGAAGGTGAAAAATGCAGTCTGATCTTTGAATGAAGCGCTCACTCCGCCTACCGTTCCAATGGTGGGCAGCGAAATTTGATGCAATTTTTCGCCATTGAGATCGTAAACCTCAACGCGGCTTTTCACATTGTCAATGTAGGTGGCAATAATTTTTCCTCCTGCCAGAACACAGCTTTCTAGAACATCCTTGCTTTCGGGCAAAACATCAATCCAATTACCGATATCTAATGAATTTATATTGATCTTGATGAGTTTATATTTTGGCGAACGGTAATTGGTGAGCACGTAAAGATAACCGTCCACGTGGTCAATTACATGGTAGGAATACTCAAAGCTGGTAGTAAGATTTAGAAAATCCTGATCCCTTTTGTGAAGATTTGAGATGTACAATGCGTTTCCGTGTGTTGATTCGGTTTCTGAAATTATCAGAAAATTTTCATCGCTGGTAACCTGTGCACCATAGTTACGAAGGGGATATTCCTGATTATGGAAGATTAGCCTGTCCTCAGATTGTTTGGTTCCCAGTTTATGGTAGTACACCTTATGGAATTGATTAACATTGGTCAATTCGCTACCCTCCTTGGGCTCGTCGTAGCGGCTGTAAAAAAATCCATCCTTAAACCATTCGATTCCGGAGAATTTAACCCAGCGTATTTCATCAGCAAGGTCTTTGCCGGTTTTGATATCGCGAACCATAATTTTCATCCAATCCGAACCACCATCGGCAATGGCATATGCAGCATAATCCGCTTTACCGGATATGCTTATTTGCGAAATGGCCACAGTCCCATCTTCTGAGAATGTGTTGGGATCGATTAATACCTTTGGCTCATCATGCAGGGAGTTCTGCATATAGAATACCGATTGATTTTGTAAACCATCCCTCTTGAAGAAGAACACTTTCCCTGCCTTGATGTAAGGAGTTGAGATGGAGGAGTAATTCCACAGCTCCGATAAACGCTCGCGAAGGGTTTCTCTATAGGGTATTTTGCTCAGGTAGTTGAATGTAATCTCATTTTGAGCCTTTATCCATTCGCTTAAACCTTCTGCTTTATCGTCTTCGAACCAACGGTAGGGGTCGGCAACGTTAACGCCAAAATAGTTGTCAACTACATCAACTTTTTTGGTCTCGGGGTACTTAATCTTGTTGCTGTCGCAGGATAGAAAAGCCATTACGAATACTGCTAAGGTAAATGGAATCAACTTGTTCATAAAAATTATGCTTATGGTGTTAAACTTAGTTAGATTAAACAAATTTACACAATTGGTTGAAATAACATGGCAAATGTAGTGATTTTTAATATAATTGTTTCATTTTATGGTTTGGTAAAAAACATAAAAACCGGATAAATTCCTGTAGTGTTGATTTTGTGTTTAATCTTAATTCCATGATCCAACAAAAAGAACGAGGGTGTAGCAATTGTTTGCGACACCCTCGTATCCGTTTTTCTTTCAGAAAATATTTGTTAACAGTCGATTGCCTTGTTAATTTTTTTCTGGTCGGGGCAACAGGGCTTTGCGCGAAAGTTTAAGTTTTCCGGTTTTGCTATCCACTTCGATCAACTTAACATCAACAATATCACCCTCTTTTAGTACATCCTCAACCTTGGCTATGCGTTTCCAGTCTATTTCCGAAATGTGGAGCAGTCCGTCTTTCCCCGGTAGTATTTCGATAAAGGCTCCGAATGGCATGATGGATTTTACCTTGCCGGTATAGGTTTCGCCAACCTCGGGGGTTGCTGCTATTCCTTTGATCCACTTCACTGCAGCATTTCTGGCCTCGGCATTGTCGGCAAAGACGATTACGACTCCATGATTATCCACCTCTTCAATGTTAATGGTGGCCCCGGTTTCGCGCTGAATCTCCTGGATAATCTTTCCGCCGGGGCCGATTACTGCACCAATCATATCCCTGTGGATATTGAACTGCTCAATTCTGGGTGCATGTGGTTTCAAATCGGGACGTGGCTCGGCAATGGTTTGCAGCATGATATTCAGAATATGCAATCTCCCTTCGCGAGCCTGGTTGAGCGCCTTGGCCAACACATCGTATGGCAACCCGTCAACCTTTATGTCCATTTGAGTGGCGGTAATCCCATTTTTCGTTCCGGTTACCTTAAAGTCCATGTCGCCCAAATGATCTTCATCGCCGAGGATATCGGAGAGGATGGCAAACTTAGCCCCTTTGGGCTCAGAAATTAAACCCATGGCTATGCCCGATACAGGTTTTTTGATTTTAATCCCAGAGTCCATCAGCGCAAGAGTTCCGGCGCAAACTGTTGCCATGGATGATGATCCGTTGGATTCCAATATATCGCTAACTACCCTTACGGTGTAAGGATTCTCTTCGCCAACGGGCATCATCTTCTTTAATGCCCTATGTGCAAGGTTCCCATGGCCAATCTCCCTGCGACTAACCCCACGGTAAGCCCGTGCCTCGCCTGTTGAGAATGGTGGAAAATTGTAATGCAGGGTAAATTTTTCGGTTCCGCGCACCAAAACCTCATCGATGATTTTCTCATCGAGTTTTGTGCCCAGGGTTACCGAAGTGAGCGATTGGGTTTCGCCCCTGGTGAACAGGGCCGATCCATGGGCCGAGGGTAAAAAGTCAACTTCGCATTCAATGGGCCTTATCTGATCGGTTTTACGACCATCGAGTCTTATCCCTTCGTCTAAAATCATCCTACGCATGGCCTCCTTTTCCACATTGTGGTAGTACCTTGAAACCATAATCTCTTTGGCCTCACGTTCTTCCTCGGGAATGGTTTGCATAAATTCCTCCTTGATGGCAGCAAACGCATCCCCCCGCTCGTGCTTGGGCAGCATCGATTTAGCCACCTTGTAAACTTTATCGTAGCAGAAATCCTGAACCTGTTTTTTCAACTCTTCATCGTTGGTCTCGTGGCAGTACTCCCGCTTAACAACGCCAAGTTCCTTGGCAAGTTCCATTTGAGCTACGCAATGCTTTTTGATGGCATCGTGTGCAAATTTAATGGCCTCGAGCATGTCTTCCTCCGAAACCTCATTCAACTCTCCCTCAACCATTAGGATGTTATCATAGGTGGCACCCACAATCATATCAATGTCAGCATTTTCCAACTGGCTGAATGAGGGATTTATTACCAATTTCCCGTCGATTCTGGCCACCCTTACTTCGGAAATAGGCCCGTTGAATGGGATATCAGAAATGGTGAGAGCAGCCGATGCAGCCAAACCTGCCAGCGCGTCGGGAGTAATCTCTTTTTCTGCGGATATGAGGTTAATTGTGACAAAGGTTTCGGCATGAAAATCATCGGGGAAAAGAGGGCGCAAAGCCCTATCTACGAGTCTTGCAATGAGCACTTCATAGTCGGATGGTTTGGTTTCCCTTTTGAGGAATCCTCCGGGAAATCGGCCGCTGGCAGCAAATTTTTCCTTGTAGTCGACGCTCAGGGGCATGAAATCAACATCCTCTTTTACCTCTTTTGCGCTGACAGCCGTGGCAAGCATCATGGTTTTTCCCATACGAATAACAACCGAACCATCGGCTTGGCGGGCTAATTTTCCGGTTTCAATGGTAATGGTACGACCATCACCCAAATCGATTGACTTTTTTACAACATTAAACATACTTCAATTCTTCATATTAAATAAAAACACTTGTGTTTAAACAAAAAATCAGAGGAAGAAACTAAAAATTCCTCTGATCCCCTCACAAAAATGACAAAAAAAGGCAATCGAGCAATTGCCTTTCTATAACGTTTACTTCCTTAGATTTAACGCCTTTATTATGGCTCGATACCTCTCAATATCCCGTTCTTTTAGATAATCCAGTAGCCTTCTGCGCTTCCCTACCAGCTTTAAAAGCGAGCGCTGAGTACTGTAATCCTTGCGGTGTTTCTTCAGATGCTCAGTTAAATGGCCGATACGGTGGGAAAATAACGCAATTTGGCTCTCAGGTGAACCAGTGTCGGTATTAGACTTTCCGTACTCTTTAAAGATCTCCAGCTTCTGTTCTGCGGTCAAATAATTCATAGCTACTCAATATATTAGTTGGGTATATGGTATGCTTTTTTTTCAGACTGCAAAAGTAATAGTTTTTTTAATGCCAGAGTACTTTTACTACCTATTTTTTAAAGCCATTTTCAAAGAGTAAACAATCTCGTTGTCTATATGTCAGATATTCAATAAAGTATAACAATCAATTGTGCGATTTAATTATTTTTTTGTTGTGAAATGTAGGTAATATGACTACGTTTTTTCGACTTTTTTGAGCAGTACACTGGTACCAATTTGGCAAAACAGGCATTTCCTTTTATCGCAGTACTGGTTTTTAAGCTGTACCAATGCCTGAGAAAAGAATGAGTTGTCTGCCTTTATCCCAATGGATTCGAACCCTTTTACGATTGAATTGGATTCGGGCGGCAGTTCTTCCAGCAGGTTGAGCGATTTATCTTTGAGAACTTCGTTACCTCTGACCTTGCCGTAAGTAAACATGAATGGCACTATGGTGTTCAAAATTATTGTCTTAATCGCATTCTCACCCAACAACTTCTTTTTGCCTTCAGTCACTTTGCCGAATGTGTAGTGATTATTCCAATAGGAGGAAGAGATAACCCTCAAAATTTCCACATAATCGGATAGCGTGCCCGCCTCCATGCATTGCGAAAAAAGGCCGGCAGAATTGTGTATTAACCGGGCAAATTGGGATAAACGAATTGTGGGAAAAGCGTTTGGCCTGAGCCGCATAAATTTCCACAGGTGACCGGGTATGGGAATTAGTTGAAATTTCCTTTGTTGATAATTGTACTCCTTGACCAACTCCTGCATGTAGTCATCCGCGGTGATAGCCGAAAAGTTGAGCAATCCTGCTTGGCCAAAAAGCAGCGCTTCAACGCTAATAAGATTATCCTTTACTTTCGACAGTGCCTTCAGGGGTGTCGATTTTGCCAACAGTTCAAATGGCAAACTATTGATCTTTAGCCCAAAACTACGTGCCAATGATACGTAAAAGGCCTCTTCCCAACTGCCATTATACTCTGTAACAAGGTTTTGAACTTGATCCGTCTTTTGCTCGAGCCGCTGAATACACAGTGAGGTCAACCACATTTGGATGCTGATGGGGTTTACCTTACCTATATCTTTGGCACACGGGATCCAACTTTCTGTGGCTACAAGCCGTTGTAGTTCCCACTCTAAGTCGTGGGGATACGGTATTTCGAGGGTAGTTACCGGATCGCCGTTGGCATTGCTTACGGGCATATCGTTTACTGCCACAACGTGCAGAATGACATTGTTGTACGCCTCATCCTTGTTGTGCCCGTGCCTGTTCCAGTCCGATGATTTAACATGAATTTCCACGTTACCTGCCCAAATAGTATTGTCAATCTTAACCTTTGCATTGAAAAAATCGGGGCCTGAGTCGAAATTGTGATTGCCGGGTGAGATAACTTCAACTTTTCCCCCGGGCTGGCATGTGAGCCCGTTGAATAAAGCGGGCTTGTGTTTCCAGATAAAGTGGATAATGTCCTCGTGCATGTGATTGGCATTTTATTCGAAGGTAGAGAAAAATTCGTCCACTGCGAAGTGGTAAGTGGATTCTTTTTATAATTTTGCACTCGTTATTTTTGGACTTAACCAAAAATTTCGGGGTGTAGCGCAGCCCGGTTAGCGCGCGTCGTTCGGGACGACGAGGTCGTGAGTTCGAATCTCACCACCCCGACCATATTCCTTCTTAATTCCCCTACTTTTTTCTCATCCTCAGGTAGATATTGGTTAATACTTTCTTTGTGTACAGAGGGAATTCACCATTCATTACCCACGAGTAGTAGCTGGGCTCGGTGGATAAAATACCTTCAACCGATTTTCCTTTGTGCTTGCCGAAATTAAAAACTTCAATTCCATTCTCATCGAAAATAATTCTTCCGGCAAGGTCAGCATTCTGCTTGTGGTAGCTAAACTCGGAAAGAAAGTTAATATCATTTTCCAACTCGGGATAGCGATCCAACTGCGCTTTCAGCACCTCGTAGGTGGCCATTGTGTCGGCTTTGGCACTATGTGCATCGGTTAAATCCTTGTCGCAGTAAAATTTATAGGCTGCTTCGAGGGTACGTCGTTCCATTTTATGAAAAATGGTTTGTACATCAATGAATTTTCTTTTCTGGAAATCGAAATCTATATCAGCCCTGAGGAATTCTTCGGCCAGCAGAGGAAAATCAAATTTGCTCGAGTTGAACCCCGCCAAGTCGCAACCTTCCATCATGTTTGCCAACGACTTAGCTATTTCCTGAAATGTTGGTTTATCCTTCACATCCTCATCGGTGATGCCATGAATAGCCGTGGATTCGGCCGGGATGGGTACGGTTGGATTAACCCTATGGACTTTAACCTCGGATTGTCCGTTTGGCTTCAGCTTGAGCAGCGCTATTTCTACAATACGATCCTTTACGATATCCACGCCGGTGGTTTCCAAATCGATGAATACTAAAGGGTTTTTTAAGTTTAGTTCCATGTTTTTGCTATTGTATCTAAAAAAAGAAGCTGTCCTGTGTGAGCAAGGAACAGCTTCCGTGGTTAATTATTGTTGCGATGATCAGGCACTAACCATCATAGGCATTAAAAGCATTAGCACATCCTCATTTTCATTATCGGCTACCGCCGGGAAAAGCAGTCCTGCTCTTGATGGGTCGGAAAGGGAAAGGATAATATCGGTGGCCGAAATATTGGCAAGTATTTCAATCAGGAAAACCGATTTGAATCCTATCTCCATGTCCTCTCCATCGTACTGACAGTTGATTCTTTCAAAGGCTGATATGGAAAAGTCGAGGTCTTGTGCCGATACCACCAGTTGATTTCCCTTGAGCGTCAGCTTAACCAGGTTGCTGGCCTGATTGGTAAAAGGCGCAACGCGCCTCAGAGAGTTGTAAAAATCGAGCCTGTCAATGGTCATGGTATTTGGATTGCTTGTGGGTATCACCGAATTGTAATTTGGATATACCCCTTCTACAAGCCTGCATACAAGGTTGTAATTCTCCATGGTGAAAAGGGCATTTTTGTCGTCGAACTCAATGGTCACGTCAGCGCCATCTTTCCCCAGAATAGCTTTGAGCAGCGATGCCGGTTTTTTGGGAAGAATGAACGAGGCATGCTGCTGTGGTTTTACATCCAGCCTTTTGTACCGAACCAGCTTGTGAGCGTCGGAGGCAACAAAAGTTAAACTCTCATCCGATAGCTCCAGCAAAATACCATTCATAACGGGTCGCATTTCATCGTCGGCAGTGGCAAAAATGGTTTTTGATATCCCACTAAGCAGCGAAGTTGCAGGTAGTTGCAGGGAAACTTTTGACTCCGATTTAATGGTTGCTTTAATGGGGAAATCCTCTGCCGGTTGGCCTACAATATTGAATTCTCCCGTGTCGGTGCTAACCTTAATGGCCTGGTTGCTTTTATTGATATCGAAAGTAAGAGGTTGCTCAGGAAACTCCTTAAGCGTATCAACCAGAATGCGATAGGGTATTGCCACCTGCCCATCATCGGTCACGTTTTCCAACTTTATGCGGGTGGTTAGGGTAGTTTCCAGGTCGGAAGCCGTTATTTCCAAATCGTTACCCTTTAGATTGAAAAGAAAATTATCGAGAATGGGGAGAGTGTTCTTCGAACTAATCACCCTGCTGACCACGGTGAGGTGGCTTAAAAGTTCTGTACTTGAAACAACAAATTTCATATGTGGTTATTTTTTGTTTATTAAACTGCTTTTTTCCCTATTCATTATACCCTGGTGCCATTCACACAACAGGTTGATATCGAACAATGCTTCACAAGCACTTCAGGCTTAAAAATAATGACCAATATTACAACTTTTTGAGCAATCTGCCAACGTTAATTCTAAAAATTCGGATTAAAGTGGGAAATCTCTTTTAGAATGGGGAAGCAGTCGATATAGGAAATTTTGTACAAATCAGGTTTGCTGCCGATATTGATATAAAGCGTGTTGGGGTCGTATGTAACAGGTCGCCCGAGGTCATCAATTTGTCCTTCAATGGGAATTGGAATTACTTTCATGATGATTGGCTCTCCGCTTGTCGGGTAGATGATGAATACAAAATCGGGCGGAACCGATAATACAGATTTCATTTCATTGGCTGTAAAGCCTGAGACTTTTTCTTTGTATCTTAATGAGTGAAGGTTCTGTAAAACATTCAATACCTTAAGTGTATCGAACTGCCTATAGTATTTCCCTTGCAACAAATTGAACAGTTTTATGGTTTTGCCGTCAGCCTTGTCGATTCTGTACGACATTTCAGGCTTCGATGGTATCTCAACCTCAACGGCAGAGAGGTTTTGTAAGTCGGGTATAGCAATGCGCTTGGACAGCCAATGGGAAGGGTTTGTGCTAAAAATATTGTATATGTTGCCATCATACCCGGTCAATTCAAGCCTATACGGTTTTTTGGCTTTTCTCAACATGCCTACAACTCCACGCTCTTTTGCATGGGTTTCCAGCATTGAAAATTCTTTTATAGGGCGTTTCCCCGAAAAGACCTTTACACTCCGGCCGTTGATAATCAGCTCTTGCCTTATGCTATCCTGCAAGGAAAGCAGAATAGGTGAGGCAACTCTAACATTGGAGAGAGCAAAAAGTAATGCGTTAATTGGGACATTGTCGGCCATGCCATCCCCATTAAGTATCCACTCATTGCCATTATACATTAGGGAAATTGAACCCTGACTGTCAGAAATGATAACAGAAGTAATCCTGTCGGTATTCGTGTAAGAGAAGTTTGTTTCTGCAGGATTAAGGGTGCCTGCCCGTTTGTTTTTATAAAGGAAAATGCCTGCAACGATGAGCAAGGCCAAAAACCACCAATATTTCGATAAGATATACCTAAGATTCATTGGTTTATAGCGTTAACATAATGGATTATAGCAAGTTAATAAGTGAATCAGACTTCAGGGTAATAGACTAAAAATTTACCTATGTCGCATGCCTGCGCCTTCTAATGAAAAGCCAAGCCGCACCAATAGCCAACAGGATTAGAGGTGGAAGAGTAAGGTTGATAATTTGCCATTTAACCCTGCTTTCCAGTATGGCCTTTCTATCGAGGAGCCTCAATTTGAATTCCCTGCCCCGCAGGTTAATCAGCTCCGAGTCGTTGTATAGGTAATTTACCATATTCAGCACCAACTCCTTATTGCCAAAAGTTTGGTTGGTGTAACGGTCGTACCCCAAAGGCGATATGTAAGCACCATCGCCCCTTCGGCTGACGTCATTCCGAATGATATCGGCATCGGAAACCACGATCATTTGAGTGGGAATGCTATGGTCGCGAAATTGAAAAGGGTGTCCATTGTTGAACGAGGCCAGAGGCCTGTTGGTGAATGCCGAAGGGAAAATCCCTTCCAGCAGGGCAGCAACGGGTAAAAACGATAGGTTGAAGTCCCGCTCAAGCGGGCTACTTTCTATTTGCCTTAGGTTAATGTATAGCGGAACATTGAGGAGTCGGCTATAGTCGGATGTGCGGAGGAGAAAGCGTTTGCTCACCTCAGGGTTTAATCCCACCGTATCGACCGTGCTGGCAAACTGGCTTTTAATCAGGTTGAGATTACGGGTTATGGGATTGTTGTCGGGAGCATTCAGCAACGGAAAGTAAACCCATGGGGCGGGGGCAAAGCGAGGAGTTTGCCCTTCAAGGGCAATATTTATGGGAATCACTGCACATTGCATATCCTGAATCAGATTGTAGTTAACCCTGGCACCATAGCGAAAGAGTATATCATCGAGGTTATGCTGGTTGGGAAATGCCAACGTGGTTGCACCATGCGAAAGGCTGTCGATGCTTACGTTTACCCCGTCGATGAACCAGAGAACTTTTCCGCCGCCCATGATGTACTGGTCGAGCACAAGTTTGTCCGACTCGGGTACTTTTTTGGTTGGCCCTGCCATGATAACAACGGCGTAGGGATCGAGCCCTCCAACCTCTCCACCCAGGATTACCCTGTGTACTTCGAATTGCTGCGATAAATCCTGCACGATATCGCCCGTTTCCAGTTCATCGAGCTGACCATGTCCATGAACAAAGGCCAATTTGGGCAATACATCTGGCTTTAGCCTGATGATTGTGCTAATCAACTTAAACTCAAATTCCTGAATGGAGATGTTGATGTTCTCATCGCCCGAGAGGGCCGGATTGTTGTTCAGCAGGTTTACCACAGCTTCGCGACCTTTATAGTTCACAATGGCTCCGGGGAAGATAATACGCTGGGTTGTTCCCCCCTTAGGATTACGCTCCTGAACGTTGGTAGGCTCAAGGCCCAAATCGTGAAGATGGCGGAGTTCCGCATCCCTAACATCTTTTGACGATGATACCGACGGGTCGATAAACTCGTAGTGGAACGTAGTTGGTCCAAACACCCTAAACTCATCCAGGGTTTCCTTCAACGCCCTTTGCATGCGTTTGAAACCAATGGGCAGATCACCATCGAGATAAACCTTTACAAACACCACATCATCCAAATCGGACACGACGCTTTTGGTAACGTTGCTCAGCGTGTAGCGTTTCTCAGAGGTAAGGTCTAATCGCAGGAATTTAAAATTCAGAATATACCCCAAAAGTACAAGCGATAGCACAAAGAGGGTTAATTCTACGATACTTTTTCTTCGCGATGGGACAACCATTGTTTGAATATCAATTAATTGTTAAGAAAGCCATTACCACTTGCGTGATTGCAAAACAAAACGCGTAAGCATGATGAAAAATGCCGCTAAACCTGCAAAGTAGTACAGATCGCGGGTATCGATAACCCCCCGGCTGATCGAACGGTAATGCTCGTGGATACTCAACCATAGCAGGCCATACTCAATCTTCTTAAAAATGTAAAGCGAACTCATTGTTCCTATTCCCACGAACATAAAAAAACAAAGCAGCGCCGCTATCATAAAAGCTACGATGTGGTTGCGGGTTAAGTTCGAAGCGAATATTCCCATGGAGGCATATGCCGATGCAAGAAAGAATAGCCCGATGAACGAACCCCATGTCCCGCCCACATCAATATTGCCCCTTGGGTTTCCAAGCAAATAAACTGACAAAAAGAAAATCGCGGCGGGAATAAGAATAATCAGCACCAGTACAACCGTTGCCAAAAATTTTCCAAGAACGAGCTGCATTTCACTGATAGGTCTGGTTAGAAGCAGCTCTATGGTTCCGGTTCGCTTCTCCTCGGCAAAAGAGCGCATGGTGAGGGCAGGGATTAGAAACATGAATACCCAGGGAGCAATGATGAAAAGGCTATCCAGAGTGGCATAGCCGCCATCGAGCACGTTCAATTCGCCGGGAAATACCCAGATAAACAACCCGCTAATAACCAAAAACACTATGGCTGCTATGATACCTGTGAGCGACGAAAAAAAACTGTTAAGCTCTTTTATGAATATCGCGTACATGTTTTTAGCTGTTTGCGGCAAAAATACCCTTTTAAAGCCAATGTTCGCTTTAAGAAACGTTAAACTTTTTATTTTATCCTTAGGATATAATTCTTTTTCTATAGATTAATGTGCGGATAATCAATATAATGTGTTAGGTAATTGTAAAATTAGCCTTATCTGATTCATATGCCCCTGAAAAATATTTCGTACAGGTGCTTCATAGCACCAAACCATAATGAAACAACACGATTGGGTTATCGCGGCAGACTTTAAATTTCAATTTCTTTACCTAATTTTATGCCCTGAACTGAACATTTTTTAACCTAACTATATTATAAAATGAAACGAATAATGATTGCAATGACACTGTTAACAGCAGGATTAATGGGCTGTTCGGGAGGAAAAGACGGCGAAAAGGCAGAGGATCAATTCCAGTGGAAAATTGATGAATTTGCCGATATACGAATACTTCGCTATCAGATACCCGACTGGGATAGCCTGACATTGAAGCAAAAAGAATTGCTTTACTATTTAGGAGAAGCTGCACTTTGCGGCCGGGATATCATGTTTGATCAGAATTTTAAGCACAATCTGGCCATACGCAAAACTCTTGAAGCGATTTACAATGGGTACGAAGGGTCGAGAGAGGTTGAGGAGTGGGGAAAGTTTATGGTTTACCTGAAACGGGTTTGGTTTTCCAATGGCATACACCATCACTATTCAACCGATAAAATTTTACCGGATATTTCTAAGGAGTATTTCGCAGAATTGATTGGGAATACACCCCAAAAATTTTTCCCCAAGGAATTGGGCGATCGTAATGAGATATTGGAAAAGTTTACCCCAATAATTTTCGATCCCGCTATTGCGGCTAAACGTGTCAACCAGCAGGATGGCGTTGATTTGATTACCACATCGGCCAACAACTACTACGAGGGGGTTACCCAAAAAGAGGTTGAGAAGTTTTATGCAAAAATGGCTAAACCCAATGACCCAACACCAATTTCCTACGGTTTGAACTCAAAACTTGTTAAGGAGAATGGTGTGATTAAGGAGAAAGTATGGCGGGTAGATGGGATGTATGGAGAGGCCATTGGGCGTATTGTTTACTGGCTTGAAAAAGCCGCGGGAGTGGCCGAGAATGAACATCAGGCCTTGATTATCAATACGTTAATTGACTACTACAGGACAGGCGACCTGAGTCTTTTCGATAAGTACAGCATCCTTTGGTTGCAGGATACGGTGTCGCAAGTAGATTTTGTGAATGGGTTTATTGAGGATTATGGCGACCCCATGGGGATTAAGGCTTCATGGGAATCGTTGGTCAACGTTAAGGATTTGGAATCGACCAGGCGTACTACGCTGTTGAGTGAAAATGCGCAGTGGTTCGAGGATCACTCACCGATAAGTAGCGAATTTAAAAAGAAAGAGGTAAAAGGGATTTCGGCAAAAGTAATCAACGCCACTACCCTTGGAGGCGATTGCTATCCGGTTACTCCCATTGGGATTAACCTTCCCAATGCGGATTGGATAAGGAAAGAGCATGGATCAAAGAGTGTAACCATCGAGAATATTTCTTATGCAAACGATAGGGCGTCCATAGGCAGCGGTTTTCTCGAAGAGTTTGCCTGGGATCAGGCAGAGGTAGAACTGCATCGTAAATATAGTTTGCTTGCAGGAAGTTTACATACCGATCTGCACGAGTGCCTAGGCCATGGAAGCGGGCAGCTGGCCCCCGGTGTGGCCGGCGATGAGCTTAAGCAGTACGGCTCTCCCATCGAGGAAAGCCGGGCCGACCTGTTTGCGCTTTACTTTATCATGGATCCCAAAATGGTAGAGTTGGGTATTATGCCAAATCTTGATGCGGCTAAAGCGGAGTACAACAGCTATATCAGGAATGGCATAATGACGCAGATTACCCGCATTGAACTTGGGAAAGACGTGGAACAAGCCCACATGCGAAACAGGCAGCTGATAGCCCGCTGGTGCTATGAGCATGGCAAGAAAGACAATGTCATAGAAAAGCGTATCCGCGATGGCAAAACATATTTTGTCATCAACGATTATGATAAGCTCCGGACGCTTTTTGGTGAGTTGTTAAAAGAGATACAGCGGGTAAAGAGTACCGGCGATTTTGAGGGAGCCAAGGATTTGATAGAAACCTATGCAGTGAAAATTGATTACGATCTTCACAAGGAGGTTTTGGAGCGTTTTGCCAAGTTGAATATTGCCCCATATGCTGGATTCGTCAATCCAAAGATGATCCCCCAATACGACGGCGACACCATTATCGATATAAAACTTGAGTATCCCATGGATTATACAAAGCAAATGATGGAGTACTCGGAAAACTACTCATACTTGCCGATTTACAATTAGCCAAAAGTCAATTTACTTGAGAGAAACATGTGTGTATAGTAGGCTGAGAAAATGGAACCGTTTTTAAAGATAATTCTTTGTAAAAAATGAAAAAAAACAGATTTGTTTTAATCTTTATCCCATGGGTTGCTCTTTGGCTACATTCATGCTCCTGCCGCCATGAGCCGAAAATTCCGTTAGATAGGATTGATGTTGAGGTGAAGATTCAACGGTTTGACCATGACCTGTTTAGTATCAATACCGACTCCATTGAAACTGAGGTTGCCCGATTGCATGCTTCATACGGAGCCTTTTTTGAGCTGTTCTGCAACAGGGTTATAGGCATTGGCTTGCCCGAAGACTCCGGCTTCGCCGATTACCTTTACAGCTTCATAAACGACAATATGGTTTCGGAAACCTATCGGAGCGTTCAGAATACCTATCCCGATACTAAGGAATTGGATAAAATCCTGACGGATGCCTTTAAGCGGTTTCGATACTATTTCCCCGACAGGTTCATTCCACCTATTTACGGATTTGTTTCAGGCTTTAATGTATCCGTTGTTCTGGCCGACAGCATGCTGGGTGTTGGTTTCGACAGGTACCTTGGTCGTCAATGCGAGTATTACCCGCAGCTTGGCATTCATAAATACTTGACTTACAACATGCATTTGAGGAAAATTCCTTCCGATTTGATTAGAGCATGGGGGCTGGGTGAGTTTCAATTCAGCGATTCGGTAGATAACCTGTTGAACAATATGATTTATGAGGGAAAACTTGTCTATTTCACCAAACGTTTGCTTCCCGATGAACCCGATAGTTTGATACTTGGGTTTACTCCCAATCAAATGAAGTGGTGCAGAAACAACGAGTCGCAGATGTGGACACATCTGGTTGAACACAAGTTGTTGTTCAACACTGAGCAGTTTACCATCAACCAGTTCATTGGCGACGCTCCATTCACTCAAGGATTTACTCAGGAATCTCCGGGGAAGGCTGCCGTATGGCTTGGTTACAGAATTGTTTCCAAGTACATGGAGAAGAACAAACGCTGTACGCTGTACGATTTGATGAAGGAGGATAATTACCAGCAAATATTAACCCTTTCGCTATACAATCCGTAGGAAACGAAAAAATTAAAATGAATAAAGCCCGCTTGCATTTTCACAAGCGGGCTTTTAATTTAGGCTGGAGAATTATAATAAATAGGGCAATTTTCAATGAGAAGATGATAAAGGTTTAAAAAAGGTTGCGTGCGGTAAGGTTGTAAAAGTATTGGTATTGGCATAACAACCTAATTTTTAATGATTCCACTCGCAACCCTTTTGCTTTTTTTATCATCTTTTTCATGGCCGACTTTCCAAATATTACTATATTTGCTTGTGCTAATTATTTACTAGGTCATTTTGGAGATCAGCCGAAATTTACTGGAACGTTGCATGAGGAATGACCGTAAAGCTCAGCAAGCGCTTTACGTTCACTACTCGTCAAGGATGTATGGAGTGTGCCTGAGGTACTATCCCAACGTTGAGATTGCACAGGATATCCTTCAGGATGGGTTTATTAAGGTTTTTGAAAACATACATTCTTTCCGTTTCGAAGGTTCTATTGAGGGTTGGATACGGCGGATTATTATTAATACGGCATTAGAATACCATCGAAAAATTAAGGATGAAAAGATGGTTGACCTGTCGGATGCCTTATTGCTATCGCAGGAGCCTTTGAGTGTTGATATTGATTATAGGCAATTGCTTTTGCTGATATCGGAATTGCCAAATCAGTATAGAATGGTTTTTAACCTTTATGCCGTTGAGGGGTATTCGCATGCTGAGATTGCAAAAATGCTTGCAATTACCGAATCAACAAGCAAGTCAAATTATAGTAGGGCTAGAGCCATATTGAGAGAAAAAGTGAATAAAATAGCAGATTTGGAGAGCCATGCAGTTTTATGAGCCGGGGAAATATGAAGATTTTATCGGAAAATTAGCCTCCATTAGTATCCGACCTTCGGTAAAGGTTTGGGAGTCAATCTCCGATTATCTTTATAGAAAAGAGCGAGCCAGAAAAAGGGCTCTTTTCCATCGGTTTGCCTATGCAGCTGGTTTTGTTCTGATTATTACCATAAGCTGGATGTTCATCCATTTTTCCGGAAATCGTCTTTACAATGAAGTATCGTTGTATAGTTCATATGAAGACTTTTCATCTTTTCAACCGCTCTTTGGCGGAGAAATGTTTCAGGACTATCATTTTGACAATATAGGTGTTCCGAATGTTCCACCAACCGGAATTAGTGCAAACAGCAATGAATCTTATGACTTTAGTAGTCAAGATATTGTCGCCAGAATTAACCCTATTCCGCCGATGGCTTTTAATAAAAAATGGTCTGCTTCGCATAACATTAGGCCATTGGCTATTATGCCTGATGAAAATCAAGTTAAAAGTGTTGAACCCGCAGTTATTAATTCGGGTAATGCTATAGAAAGCACTTCCGCAAAGAAATTGAAAGATTGGGAGATAGTGGCATTTGTGAACCCCACCTTTGCATATCACACAACTGCAGCCCTTAACCAAAAAATGAACCCTACCGAGTTGGGAACATGGATGTGGGGAGGCGATATTTTAGTTAAAAGGCGAATTGGCCGCTATTTTTCTATCTCCACAGGTTTGCAGTTAAGCCCCCTTGGGCAGGTAAATAAAAATTTGGTATTTCTCCGAAGCGAAGGGGTTAATAAGGATATGATGGTACTTTCTGCTAACACCTCTTTCGGCATGGTTTCGCTGGAAAACAGGTATGTTGCCGTATCGAATTTCTCATACCTCCCCTGTGCGCCATCTTCCGTTATAAAATCTTCATCCATAACACCCGCAAGGTTAAACCAAAATTTCTACTTTTTGGAAATACCCATTTTCTTTTCATCACACTATCAAGACAGAAGTTTTGAAGTGGAGGTTAAACTGGGATGCTCTGCGGGAGTTTTGGTGGCCAATTGGTTTGAGGTTATCAGTAACGAGGGTGTTTTTTACGGAAAAACCGAAAATGTACGGCCTTTTATTACCAATGCTATTGCATCGGTGGGTATAGCATTCCCCCTGAGGAATAATCTGACTTTTTCCCTAGAGCCAAGCCTTAAGTTGAGCGTTACTCCTATTAGCTACGACTACGAAAGCACATATCCATTTTCCGGAATTTTGAAAGTAGGGATAGGGTATAGGTTCTAACATGTTTACAAGAAATTTTCACTAAAAGGGGCTGTCTCAAAAGTAATTTGAGCAGCCTCTTTTTTTTTACCTAAACCCTTGGATATTTGACAGCAATATTGTATCTTTATATCTGATAATCAAAGATGTAAAGAGTTATGAAGCCAGTTTTCAAGGCGTATAATCAGGGGCAAGCCACGCTTTTTCCTGTTAGTTTAGACAGCAAAATACCCCAGGACTCACCAGCCCGGCT
>Ga0209718_1000064_pt1 | contig 150476 bp, 153 predicted proteins | sample AD_JPNAS1_MetaG_FD_184420 | JGI IMG/M metagenome (GOLD analysis project Ga0209718, IMG submission 184420) | Active sludge microbial communities of municipal wastewater-treating anaerobic digesters from Japan - AD_JPNAS1_MetaG (SPAdes) (version 2) | ecosystem: Engineered > Bioreactor >...
TTCTTAATACTTTAATTGTTCTTATAATATAGAAACATACTATGCTAACTGTATGTTATCATATCATATTCCATGCTATTTTTCTAATGGCGGCCATTAGAAATTGGGGTGTAATGACAAATGTGGGATGAAATGAAAGGCAAAAGAGATAACGTGAAACTAAATATTGTGGAGGGACGATGAAACTAATCACACTATTTGTAGATGCATCGTATATTTTATATTTCAGGAAACAAAGGCGAAAGACAAATGCGTTGAACTCATCACTGATATGGCTGTGATGAAAAAGATAGCTTCATTATTTTTTGAAAAGTGAAAATAGTATGGTCAATATAATACTCAGGATAATGCTTGTGGTTATAGGAAAATAGAAGCTAAAGTTTTCACGTTTTATAGAGATGTCGCCTGGCAGTTTGCCGATATAGGGGATTTTATCGCCAAACATGAACCCGAGTCCGACAATAATCATGATGATACCGATAATGATAAACGACTTACCTATTGCTGGCATTATGTTTTCTCAAACCTCTCCCTTTCACTCAATATACAACCACAGTATTGTTGTCTATACATGTTTATTGTCTTTGATTCCTCAACGCCTACTTTCCATCCCTTTCTAAAATCCTCATACAGGAAATCTATGTTGTATTTATTGGAGAGTTCTTCCCCGATCGCCTTGATATCGTCGTGTCGCTGATATTTGCTGTAAAGAAGTGTTGTAGTAACCGCATCAAAGCCCTCATCCGAACCTTTTTGAAAGACCTTCTCAAGCCTTGTCCTGTAACAGAAAAGACATCTATCCTTACCGTATTCGAGGATGCCCTTCAAGAATGTTTCCAGGTTATAGCTTTTATCAACGATAAGGGGAAGAAGCGATATTTTTGAGTAATTTTCGAGAGTTTGCAGTCTTTTGAGAAATTCCGTGTAAGGGTGGATATTGGGGTTATAGAAATAGCCGGATACAAAAGCACCCTCTGCCCTCAGCTTTTTTAATGTATATATGCTGCAGGGGGCGCAGCAGATGTGTAGAAGTATCTTTTTTGCGCCCCCTTCCATACAGTTCCTATTGTTTGTCTTTAATTGCTGCCCTTGCTGCGGCAAGTTTAGCCACAGTGACCCTATAGGGTGAGCAACTCACATAGTCAAGACCGATCTTGTGACAGAACTCTACTGAGTTTGGTTCACCACCATGCTCACCGCAAATGCCTATCTTGAGGTTTTTGCGGGTCTTGCGACCAAGTTCAACGCCTATTTTCATAAGTTTTCCAACGCCTTCCTCATCAATTCTCTGGAATGGATCATACGGCAGTATATCGTTGTCAATGTAGTATCGCAAGAATTTCACCGCATCGTCCCTGCTCATACCCATTGTAGTCTGGGTAAGGTCATTGGTGCCAAAAGAGAAAAACTCTGCGGTCTCAGCAATCTCATCGGCGGTGATAGTAGCCCTCGGTATTTCTATCATGGTGCCAACCATGTAATCTATCTGAACTCCGGACTTTTTAATCACTTCTTTCGCCACTTTTTCGACAACCTCTTTTTGCAATTTAAGTTCGTTTGCAAAGCCAACGAGAGGTATCATTACCTCTGGTTTAACATTGATGCCAGATTTTTTTACCTCGCATGCTGCCTCAAAAATTGCCCTTGCCTGCATCTCTGTAATCTCCGGATACACAATCCCAAGCCTGCACCCCCTATGTCCAAGCATGGGGTTTGCCTCGTGCAAGCTCTGAATCTTTGCGGTAAGTGCCTCATATGATGTGCCACTTTTCTTTGCAAGCGCCTTTATATCTTGTTCCGTATGGGGTAGAAATTCATGAAGTGGAGGGTCAAGGGTCCTGATTGTTACTGGACGGCCGTTCATAACCTTAAAAAGACCTATAAAGTCTTCCTTCTGCATGGGCAGGATTTTGTTGAGCGCCTTTTTTCTTCCCTCAAGACTGTCTGCCACTATCATTTCTCTGACTGCATCGATACGCTCGCCTTCAAAGAACATATGTTCTGTTCTGCAAAGACCTATACCTTCAGCCCCGAAGGCAACGGCGATCTCGGCCTGTTTTGGCTCATCGGCATTTGTTCTTATGCCAAGCTTCCTCACACTGTCCGCCCACTTCATGAGCAGTTCAAAATCCTTATAGATGGGTGAATCCTTTGGCTTCAAGGTTTTGTCAACAAGAACCCTAAGTATCTCGGAAGGTATCGTCTTTATCTGGCCAGCAAAAACCTCGCCTGTCGTGCCATCGATGGAAATATAGTCGCCTTCCTTTATTGTCTTTCCTTTGATCTTTATTGTCTTCTTTTTGTAATCGATATCGAGCTCACCGCATCCTGCGACACAGACCTTCCCCATTTGTCTTGCAACAAGTGCGGCATGGCTTGACACTCCACCTGTGGATGTAAGTATGCCCTGGGCAGCGTTCATGCCGCGCAGGTCTTCTGGCGATGTCTCTATTCTAACAAGGATCACCTGTTCGCCGCGTCCCGCCCAAGCCTCGGCATCCTGCGCGTTGAAAACGACCTTACCTGTTGCAGCACCAGGACCGGCATTTAATCCTTTGGCGACCATATTACCTGCCTTCAGTGATTTTTCTTTATCTTTTGGGTCGAATATGGGTCTCATCAATTGGTTCAACTGATCAGGTTTTACCCGCATCAAGGCCTCTTCTTTTGTAATCAAACCTTCCTTGACCATATCGATTGCGATCTTGAATTCAGCAAACGCAGTCCTCTTGCCATTTCTTGTCTGTAGCATCCAGAGTTTCCCTCTTTGAATGGTGAACTCAACGTCCTGCATTTCACGGTAATTCTCTTCAAGTTTCTCCCTGATTTCCAGAAGTTGTTTATATATGTCAGGCATTACCTCTTCGAGCGATTTTACAGACTTGTCGGTTTTTTGTTTTTTATTTATTGGGAGTGGGGTGCGGATACCTGCCACAACGTCTTCACCCTGAGCATTTAGGAGGTATTCACCATAGAATGCGTTTTCACCTGTCGCCGGGTTTCTTGTAAATGCCACACCTGTGCCTGAGCCTTCGCCCATATTGCCGAATACCATGCACTGTATGTTCACGGCAGTGCCCCAGGTGTCTGGAATGTTGTTCAATTCCCTGTATGCGATTGCCCTCTCGGTGTTCCATGAATTAAAAACCGCTCCGATTGCCCCCCATAATTGTTCCCAGGGGTCCTCAGGAAAACTTACCTTTAATCTTGTTTTTATAAGCTTTTTGAAGAGAGCCACAAGGTCTTTCAGGTCATCCACTGTCAGATCTGTATCAAATTCAACCTTCTTCTCCTTTTTCTTTGCTTCAATAATCTCTTCAAAGGGGTCGCGCTCATCCTTTTCCTCTGGCTTGAGCCCAAGAACAACATCGCCATACATCTGCACAAACCTCCTGTAACAGTCGTATGCAAAGCGTTCATTTCCTGTGAGCGTGGCAAGTCCTTTTACTGTCTTATCGTTCAAGCCGAGGTTCAGTACGGTATCCATCATGCCTGGCATACTGACCCTTGCACCAGAACGGACAGAAAAGAGCAAAGGATTTTTTTGGTCACCAAAACCCATGCCCATAACCTTTTCGACCTTCTTCATTTTTTCTATTACCTGTTCTTTGAGTCCTTCAGGAAAGGCCATGTTATTTTGGTAAAAATATACACATGCTTCGGTCGTTATGGTAAAACCCGGAGGAACCGGTATGCCAAGGTTTACCATATCAGCAAGACCAGCACCCTTTCCACCAACGAGATTTCTTAATTTCTCGCCTGCCTCCGCTTTCTTACCACCAAAGAAATACACCCATTTTGTCTTTGCCATCTGTTCCTCCTCACTCTATTCTGATTTTTGAAAAATCTCCATATGTCAAAAACATATCTTTTATCTTCTTCAAAAGTGAAAGCCTGTTGTTTTTTATCAACTCATCCTTATCCATAACAAAGACACTATCAAAATAGTTGTCTATAGATTCTTTGAAACCAACAAGGATGGATAGCGCACTGTCATATTGACGCATATTGATTAATGAAAAAAACTCATCTTTTTTGGATTCATAGAGGGCAAAGAGTGCCCCTTCTTCATCCTTTTGAAACAGAGCGTTGTCTGTCTTCATATCTATATCAAGAGCCTTTGTGATGTTGTATGCACGCTTAAAGCCTATCATCAGCCTTTTGAAGTCCTCTATGGATTTTTGTGTTTCAAGCGTAACAAGCCTGAGATAACCATCGTATATATCCTTTGAAACAAAAGGCAACACACTCTCAACAAATTCCTGGTTATGACCCTCATCTATCATGGCGAATTTAAAACGGGTGGTAAGAAAATCGAGAAATGCATCTTTTGTTTCTTCAAAGGCCTTTCTTTTTTGTATCTCTTCGCCGCTTTCATATGCAATCTTTATGAGTTCATCCATTGAAAAATGGAGCTTTTTATCAATGGCAATCTTTATGATACCAAGGGTTTGCCTTCTTAATGCAAAAGGGTCAAGGTTTCCTGTTGGCATGATTCCAACGGAAAAAAATGAGATAATCGAATCGATCTTGTCAGAAATGCTTACAATTGCACCAAGCAATGATTGAGGAAGCGCCCCGTTTCCACTGCTTGGCAGATAATGCTCTTCGATGGCATATGCTACTTCCTCGTCCTCACCATTGTGCAGCGCATAGATTCTTCCCATTATGCCCTGAAGCTCAGGAAACTCTCCAACCATATGCGTAAGAAGATCAACCTTCATCGTTCTTACAGTTTTTTCTATGTGTTCTGTATTGTCGAGACGCAATAGATCCGAAAGACAAAGCGCTACCTTCAATACCCTGACCATCTTTTGTTTTAATGACCCGAGTTTGATATGAAAAACGATTGAAGAAAGCCTATCATACAGATCAGAGAGTTTTATCTTTTTATCCTCTTCAAAGAAAAAACGCGCATCTGCAAGCCGCGCCCTTAAAACCTTTTCATTTCCCCTTATAACGTTTTTATCGTCAGATGGTATCGTATTGGCAAAAAATATGAAGTAAGGAAGGAGGTTACCATTTTTATCTTCAACAGGTATGTAACGCTGATGGCTTTTCATTACATTTACAAGTACCTCTTTGGGTATTTCGAGGAATGTCTCATCGAAACTGCCAAGCAGAGGATAGGGGCACTCTGTGATATACAATATCTCTTTGATAAGGTCGTTGTCCCGTATTGCCCTGCCGCCCATCTTTTCTTCGATTGCGTTTATGCCCTTGAGAATGATGTCCATCCTCTCCTGCTCGTTTACAATGATGTGGTTTTCTCTGAGTGTGTCGATATACAGGGAGGGGCTTTCAACGACGAAAGGGCCTTTTGAGAGGAACCTGTGTCCATATGTGATATTACCGCTTTTTACATCAGCAATCGTGAAAACAATCGGGGTTTCGTTCAATATGGCGAGAATCCACTGGATGGGTCTGGCAAATTCGAAGTTTTCGTTCCCCCACTTCATCCTTTTCTGGAAAGGTATTTTTGAAATTACGTCGTGTAGAAGACCTGCCAGTATCTCTTCAACGGCCTTTCCTCTATCCACCTTTTCAACCGTGACAAACTCGATCCCGTCCTTTACGCCTTTTTTGAGTTCATCAACCTCAACACCCTGAGATTTGGCAAACCCTGTCATTGCCTTTGTCGGATTCCCCGATGCATCGAATGCCCTATTGTATGGTGGACCGAATTTTGTTATAATGATTTCTTCCTGCTTATCTGCTATGTTATAAACAAAAACAGCAGTCCTTCTGGGTGTTGATTGTATTTCTATGTTGCCGTATTTGATTCTGAGACTGTTAAGCCCATCTTGAAATAATTTAAGGAGACCTTCCTTCGCCGGTTCGATAAAACGGGCTGGAATCTCCTCTGTTCCAATTTCAACTAAAAGTGTTTTCAACGAATCTACCCCGTAATTTGTTCTTGTTATATGTTCAAAGTTCAAAGTTTTAAAAAAAGCAGTATATATTAAACCTGTTGTTTCAAAAGGGGAAACCCCATTTCTTCCCTTTTTTTCACATAAAGTTCAGCACATAGCTTTGCGAGATTTCTGACCCGACCTATATAGTTTGCCCGTTCTGTTACGCTTATAGCGCCCCTTGCATCAAGCAGGTTGAAAACGTGCGAGCATTTCAGACAATAGTCATAGGAAGGAAAGATAAGCCCCCTGTTCTTGGCAAGCTTTTCGCCCTCGTGCTCAAACATATCGAAAAATTGCTTCAGCATGTTAGGATCGGATTCTTCGAAATTATATGTTGAAAATTCCCTTTCTGGTTCAAGAAAAACATCCCCGTAAAGAATGTGCTCATTCCACTTTATATTGTATACGTTGTCGATATCCTGGAGATACATCGCTATCCTTTCGATGCCATAGGTAATCTCGACGCTGATGGGATAAAGGTTTATCCCTCCAACCTGCTGAAAGTAAGTAAACTGGGTAATCTCCATACCATCAAGCCACACCTCCCAGCCAAGTCCCCATGCACCAAGCGTTGGGGATTCCCAATCATCCTCAACAAATCTGATATCGTGGTACGATGTATCTATGCCGAAATTTCTTAGGCTATCGATGTATATTTCCTGAATATCCTTGGGCGAGGGTTTCATGATTACCTGAAACTGATAATAGTGCTGAAGACGGTTCGGATTTTCCCCATACCTTCCATCTGTCGGCCTTCTCGACGGCTGAACGTATGCGGTATTCCAGGGCTCAGGACCCAATGACCGTAAAAATGTTGCGGGATGAAATGTACCTGCTCCGACTTCCATATCATAGGGTTGTTGAACTATACAACCTTTGGCAGCCCAAAACTGCTGTAATGCAAATATAAGGTCTTGAAAATACATATCATTGTCTCCTGTTTCTGTATAACATAAAATAATGCCTTTTTCTATTGATTTTACTATATGCAACCGATGTAATTTTCAATACAAACAAATCATGAACAGTAGTCCATGGTTGACCTATTGTTTGAAAACGTAGCGTTTCAAAAGTCTGTATGACCTCAGTTCCACATCGAGATGGTATGACATGAAACCTTCCATGATATCCTGTATTTGTCTTTCTAAAAATACATAACCCTTTGATTCCTTTTTTGATGATATACCCTCATCCATTACCCTGTCAGTTAATCTATAGTCCCTCTCCCCTCTCCCTTTACAAAATAACAAGATCCTTTCTATTACGCCTTCGTTATAAGTTTTATGTGGCAGTGCTGAAGAACAAGCCCTGCATAAAACACCGCCTTTTTCGCTTGAAAAACATACCTTTTCTTCTACATCCATTTTGTTTCCGCAGTAAACGCATTCGGTGAGGTTTGGCATAAAACCAAGGGTTTCAAGTATTTTCATGTGGTTATAAACAATATCTGTATAGTTAAACTCTGCTTGTTTGAGTGTTTTTAAGATATCTTTCAGCAAATAGAAGAGTTCGTCGTGTCTTTCCCTTTCCTTTGTAAGCCTATCTACCAGTTCAGTAAAAAAACCTGCGGTACACACCTTTTTGATGTTTTCTTCAATACCATGGTTTGCTTCAAGTATGTATGCATTTTCCAGACGCACCAAGCCTTTTCCTGTTTTTTCAAAATATTCCACGTTTATGCAGTTAAAGAGCTCGAGTGTATTCATAAACCTCTTCTGGCTTTTGCTTCCACCCTTGGCAATAGCGGCAATCTTGCCCGATTTGTGGGTAAAGAGTCTTATGATTTTGTCAGATTCCCCGAATGCCCTCTTAAAGAGCACTATTGCTTCATCTTTGTATAACGACATCTTTTAGAGACCTTTTTTAACGTTCAATTATTTCTTTCCCGGTTTCCTGTTTAAAAATGAATCTTGAATCCTCTACCGAACGGTTTAGTTTTATGGAAGAAAATTCTATTGTATTTATATTTCCGGTGAATTCATAAAGTTGTATCTTTCTAACCAAATTTTGATTATCTATCCAGACCCTTGCCGATTTAACCGTATTATCCCTTTTTGGTAAAAGCTCAAGTATTTCAAAGTCTCCTGCCTTGGCGTGTTCCTTTAAGACAAAGATTTCATCGAGCTTTGCAATATCTTCAATCAAATCGAGAAAGGTTCCGCTCGTTTTTTCTTTGTTCACCTTGTCCTTTATTATAAAGGTCTTGTCTTCCTGGCCCTGCCATATAAAGCGCCCATCATAAAGAAAGTATTTTACCTTTGGTGTTTTGTACCGCCACAGAAAGCCCTTCTGTCTTTTATAATAGAACTCTCCGTCAAACTCCCTTTCTCTTCTGAGGCTTGAGATAAATATTGTCTGGTGGAATCGGGCCTCCAAGGTATTGACTTGCATATATGTATTTTTTAATAGTGAGAAAGGGGTATCTTCTGCCCTTATAACAGTTGGTAGACAGCAGAAGGCTGAAAGTAGAATCGCAAGAAAGAACGCCGGTATATATCTACCAGTGCAACTTCTTTGTATTTTTGTTTCATGATTTCCTCTTTTTCGCATTGTTGTCTCAACCGATTGAACATTTGACACTGCTGAACCTCTTCTTGACACTCCTTGTCCTTGTTTAAACATGTTCTCTCTGCCCATCCTGCCATATTTTAATGGCATATCTTCTCCAGCCTGTATTTTCACTGCCTTTTTAATACCTCTCTCGGTTTTACACCATCGGACGGCCCGACAATGCCTTCTTTTTCCATTCTCTCCACAATACGGGCAGCCCTGTTGTAGCCTATCCTGAACCTTCTTTGCACCATACTGATCGATGCCTCCCCCTTATCGACCACAAACTCAACTGCCTCTTTGTATTTTTCATCGTCTATTTCATCGTTACCGTTTTGTTCGTCATCATGTTCTTCAAGGATTTCGGTATGGTATGTAGGTGTTCCCTGCCCCTTGAGAAACTCAACAATCCTCTTGATTTCACCTTCAGAGACAAACGGTCCATGTAACCTTTGGAGTCGGCTGATCCCAGGGCTTAAGAATAACATATCACCATAGCCGAGCAGGCTCTCTGCCCCGTTTGTATCGAGGATGGTTCTCGAATCCACCTTTGAAAATACCTTGCAGGATATACGTGCAGGGAAGTTTGCCTTTATGATGCCTGTCAGTACATCGACGGATGGTCTTTGTGTTGCGAGGATAAGGTGTATTCCAGATGCCCTTGCCATCTGCGCAAGCCTTGCAATGTATTCCTCAACCTCTTTTGTGGAGGTCATCATAAGATCTGCAAGCTCATCAATGACCACTACAATGTATGGTATCGGATCCTGTTCCTGCTTGACCATCTTCTGATTGTACTTATCGATATTCCTTACGCCAAGCTCAGACATCATTGTATAGCGTCTTTCCATCTCGTCAATAAGCCAGCGCAGCGATGTCTTAGCATTCTTGGCATTCGTTACAACAGGTAGAAGTAAATGCGGGATGCCGTCATAGAAGGAAAGTTCAAGCATCTTTAAGTCTATCATAAGAAATTTTACATTGGTCGGTGTTGCCTTAAACAAAATGCTACAGATCATACTGTTTAAAGATACGCTTTTGCCAGATCCTGTTGAACCGGCGACAAGCAGATGCGGCATCTTTGCCAGTTCGGCCACAAACGGTTCACCTGATATGGTCTTTCCAACCGCAAGTGTCAAAAATGAATGTGATGATTCAAAGGTCTTTGATTCAATGATTTCTCTGAAATATACTGTTTGTCTTATCTTGTTTGGCACCTCTATGCCTACAACAGATTTACCTGGGATGGGCGCTATAATGCGGATTGAAACAGCACTTAAGGCCATGGCAAGGTCATCCTCAAGGTTTGAAATCCTGCTGACCTTTATGCCCGGTGCAGGTTCAAACTCATACATGGTAATGACCGGTCCCGGACTAACCTCTGAAACCCTGCCTTCAATCCCATAGTCTTTTAATTTTTTCTCGAGTATACTTGCATTTGCCTGTATACTTTCTTTGTCTATTTTTAATTCCCTTTTTTCGATGGGGTCAAGCAGAGAAATGGGTGGGAGTCTGTATGGACCCAATTCTTTTAAAAATTCGAAAGACTCTTGGACAGGTTTTTTCTCAACAGGTTTTGGCGGTTCTTCCTTTTTATCCTCCTTCACCTTAATCTCTTTTCTTTTTTCAACAGATCTCTTTCTTGCTATGCCATTTTCGATAATGGAAAGAATGGGCGCTTGAACGATGAGAAAGATCGAGATTAGAAAAAGCATGACAGCAATGAGATAGCTTCCAAAATGACTGAAAAGCCCCACAAGCGTCCTTTGAAGCAATACCCCGAGCATACCTGTAAATGGTATCAATATCCCCTTGAGATGAAAATTGCCCACTATGAGTTGTAGCAACACAACGATCGACAGAAACAGAAGTATCAGTCCGGATGCCAATACAATGGGGTTTTGCGGTGTTTTCTTTCGAATATAAAATGCTGAAAAAAGCAGTGCATAGGCAGGCAAAAGATAACTTGCCATGCCAAAAAGCTGAACGAGTGCATCCGCTATATATGAGCCGACCTTGCCGCATAGGTTCTTAACCGGTTCAGTTGAAACCGTGCTTAATGACACGTCGAGGGGATTGTATGAGATTAAGGCCACAAGAAGGAACAAAAAAACTCCGACAAGGCCAATACCGAGCATTTCCTTTTTCAATTCACCAGACATGTTTACACCTATTTTGTTTCCCCTCTATTAATAAGCCTTTTTATTAATAAGCCTTTCAATTTATAAGCCCCTCTATTTATAAGCCTTTTAATTAATAAGCCTTTCAATCTCAGATCTGACTTCGTTCATTATCATTGTTTTTGCTGATTTTCCCTTATCTGTTATATCTATCTCGGCGCCGATATTTATTGATATCAACCCTTTTTGTCTGGGAATGAAGCTGCCTTTTGGCTGAAGCTTATTTGTACCGATTATGCCAACAGGCATTATTGGCACCCCTGCACGGAGCGCAAGTGAAAACCCCCCTTTTTTGAAGGGTAATAAGACGCCGTCTTTACTACGTGTCCCTTCAGGAAATATAATGATGTTCAGTCCCTCCCTGATTTTGCGAGCCGCATCCCCCATGGCTTTTAACGCCTCTCTCGGATTTTCCCTGTCCAGGCTTATATAACCTGCACGTTTCATTGCCCATCCTATAAATGGTATCATAAATAATTGGCGTTTAGCTATCCATTTAAAAGAGAGGGGAAGCGAAAAAAGTAGTGCATATATGTCGAGCGCACTCTGGTGGTTGCACATAAATATGTATGGTGGTTTCTTAATATTTTCCAGACCTTTAATCGATACATCGATTCCACATGCCTTCAGGTGCAAGCCTGCCCAGAATCTTCCAATCGCATGTATCTTTTCGCCTCTGCTGTCGAAGATAGAAACGATAAGTGCAATGACAGACAGGAATATCGTCCAGATTATCAAATTTGTGAGAAGCAGTGCTTTTCTCAATTCTTTAAATACCCCTTTATTTAGAAGGTTAGAAGGTTAGAAGTGTAGAGGTTTAGATGTTTGGAAGTGTAGATGTTTAGCCAACCTTCTAACCCTCCAATCTTCTGCCTTTCTCTGGTTTCTCCTTCGCTTCTAAGTTTTGAAAAAAGGTGCCAAGAGAACCACTTGACCCCTTGAATCCTCGAATCCTTGAACCCTTCGCTTTTTTGGCTCCTTGAATCCTCGAATCCTTGAACCCTTCGCTTTTCTGAACCCTTCGCTTTTCTGAATCTTCTACCCTCTACCCTTTATTCTTTCCAGGGCGTCAACAATCGTTTTTACATCGTATCTGATATCCATGTCGATATCGTAAGGAGATACGCCCAGTTTGTCCGCTTCAATGACCTTCTCGTTGTACCTCATTAAACCGAGGAGTTCTATGCCATTTAGATGTTCTCGTATAAGAGATTCATCGTTTTCGCTTGTCACTTTATTGCCGACAACGTATACGTTTTTTATGCCGAGGTCAGACGCAAGCCTTTTTATCTGATAGGCCGTCTGAAAACTCCTTAAGCCTGGCTCCACGATTACTATGAAAGCGTCAATATATGCAGTCGAGCCTCTCCCGAGGTGTTCGAGTCCTGCCTCCATATCAACGATTACGTATTCATTTCTTTCTATAAAAACATACGAAAGGAGGTTCTTTAAAAGAACGTTTTCTGCACAGAAACATCCTCCACCCCCCTTAAAGATATTCCCAAGTATTACGAGTTTGGTGTTGTCTTTTTTAAGTGAGTACATTTCAGGGATATCATCTACCTTGGGATTTAACTTGAAAAAAGAGCCATATTCACCCTTTCTTGCGCCTGTCCTTTCTTCGATAAATTCCTGCATCTGGGCAAGCGGTCTAATATTCTTTAATTCTTCACCTGTAAAACCAATAGCGCTTGCAAGGTTGGAATCAGGGTCAGCATCGATTGCAAGGACATTGTTGCCTCTTTCGCTTAAAACCCTTGCCATAACACCTGCAAGCGTTGTCTTTCCTGTACCTCCCTTTCCTGATATCGCAATCTTCATATTAGCTCCTCCATTCAGTTTGCCTTCGATAAAATAGACAGCCAGAGCCATGAAAAGATATGGCACAGCCAGCACCTATAAAAAGAGATATAATGGCGAAGAGTTTTTCCATAGGCTTGTCGTAGAACCCTATTATATCACCGTAACCAACGGTTATAACCGAAGTGGCTGTCATATACAATATGTCGAGAATGCTCGTCTTGCCTTCGCCAATTAATTTCAAACCAATGGTTCCTATTACGACAATTAGAAATATTATAATGATGACCTGCAGAAACTTCTTAGAGATACCAAACATAGTTTATAAAATATTACTAATCCTTTGTCTAAAAGGAAAGGATTATTTTAAAAAGAAATAGACTCATTAAAGGGTCTACCCAAACAGAAGTGTAAAAAAACATGGTCAAGATACTTTTGTAATGGAATCAATTTGCAATCAAATTGTGTGTTTAGAGTATTGGAATTTTCTGTTCAAAGCCAATACATCATTTTACAATTGCAATCGGAAAATCTTGAATGGTCTGTGGTTTTGTAGTCGTTGGTGTCTGCTGTCCTTCAGTGAGTTCTTTAACGCGTTCCGATAGATAAAGATCGAGCATGTTGATACTTATCTTACCCTTTTTTGTGTAATCGGCTTTACCGCTTAAACCCTCAAGCAGGGCTTTGGTAAATGCGCCGTTTGACCATTCTGGTCTTTCAAGAGAGAACTGTCTGCCTGTGGATGAGGCAAACACTATAGCACCGTTTTCTGCACTTGAAAGCTCATTGGCAATATTTGTTACGTCTGCAATTGCCTTTCTTGTGCCCATAACATTTCCTGAGTGACAGGTATCGACGAAAACAAGTGTTTTTCCTGCAAGATTGGCGACGGTATTCTTGATATCTGCATAAGGAACACCAGTGCGTTTTATGCTATTTTTATCGAATGTTGAGGGGACAAAATAATAGATCCCTGTGTTGTCGTTGACACCATGACCTGAAAGGAAGATGATGGCAACATCTTTGTTAGTTGTTTCGCGCTGAATCCACTCTAGACCGTCAACTATTGTATCCCTTGTAGCGTTTTCATCTATCAGAAGTTTTACCGACACATCCCTATATAGATTTCCCTTTTGTTTTTTCATCTCTTCAACAAAGTCGCGGGCATCTTTGGCGGCATATTGAAGTTGTTTGTCAGGCGGAAAATTTATGTATTTGCCAACACCTATAGCGAGAATGTAAAGTTTTGGGAGGAGAACGAATTCATCTTTACGTGTTGTCCCCTGCCATTTCACTTTAATTGTGGCGGGCTCACTTATTGCGAATTTATTAGATGCAATGATCGATATCAGAGAGTCCTCAGGTGGAATTGTGACGCTTATCTGCCTTACATTGTCCGATTCTTTCTTGGCAGCGGGCACAGGCGTCTCACTTCCTTTCTTTTCAATGTCGTCTTGAGTAACCTTCAACTCCGCCCCTGTCTGGTCAAAGACCATGTCCCTTGTTGTTGAAACAGGACGCCCGTTTACGAGAAACTTGACATTCGTGACAGGCTCTCCTGAGGGTGAACGTACTGTGTATTTCACGGCGATGGTGTTGCTCGATACAGTGACGCCATCAGATGGCGAAGTGATAGAGACTACAGGGGGGAGTATCTTTTTTATAGAAACATCTTCTTCTGGTTTTTTCTTTCCTGATTCCTCATTGGCTAACTTTATGGCTACCTTTTCATCGAGCGTTTCTAAGACCTTCTCGATCATATCAGTTCTGTAGTATGTATTTCTAAATCGTGATATAGAAAAAAAATCCGAAGCCATATCAGGGCTGTTGTTAACGTGCCATCCTATAAGTTCCTCTGCCCCAGCCGATGCATCATAATACCCGGACGTTGTCCAGAGCACCCAGCGCTTTCTATCGTTGTGTGGGAAAAGGCTCAGGATGTTTTTCCCGTCCTTCAAGCGATACCATCTGATTATCCCGTCTCCGAATGCAATTACTGCGACCTTGCTATCGCCGGATATGTTTATCATCCAGGGTGTTGCAGGTGCCGTAACATTCCACTTTTCTGTGCCTTGTCTGTCATAGTAACGAAGGTGCCAGCTTGTACCGAGGAGAAACGACTGTTTGTCCGGTGAAATAGCAACACTTCTTGAGAATTCATAAGGCTTGATCGATAGGTTCCTGCCATTAAGTTTAGGATAATAGTTGTCCTCCCAGTCTGTGATCTTTAACCCATCCGCCTCGATAATTGTCGCTTTCATATCAATGGCGGTCGCCTTAGAGACATCAGGTGACAGGTCTTTTAATGCACGATCGGATACTGAAAAAAATGCTGGTTGTTTGCCCGATACTTCATAATCAAACTGGATCGTAAACCCGTTGTTTGATACGAAAAACCCCTCCCTGTTACCCCGGTAATCCGCAATGTATGGAAGTTTAGCCATTATTTTTGAATCGTGTTTATCATATGCACCGAAAGAGGGTTCAGCAGATGAGTAAACTATGCCTCCGTTTTTTAATGTAATGATATCAAGTATGCTGCTTCTGACTCCATCGAGCCTGTAATGGTTTCCCTTACCTGCCCTTGACCATTTAAATATCGGAAACATGGCATCGGTTTGAAACCTTCCACCTGCATACAGATATTCTCCATCCTTTGACCATGCTACAACCTCAAGATTGCCATTATCTACAAAACCTGTTTCAGGTGAATACATATATGACAGGTCTTGACCGGAAAATACATCTATATTGCGAGAATCATGATATCCTATTGCTACCCTTGAACCATCTGGGGAAAAACTTACGAAAAAAGGTTTTGTCCCGCTATTTCCTTTAACCTTTGAGACGAGTTTGTAGTTTTTATCATAAAGACGGATAAATCCGTCGTAGGATGTAGTTACAAGTTGGTTGTTGTTATCAAAATCAGCCCCGTAACTGTCGGCGCCATAGTTTTTGTCCTCGCCTACAGATGAGTTGTCCGATGTACGAAAGACCCTGCATCCATTATTTCCGCCGAGCGTAATTACAAGGTATTTGCCGTCACGTGAATACCTCATATGCCTTATTACATTTATGATATCGGGAATACGCCCTTTGATCCTACCGCTTTCACGGTCAAAAAAGTATATATTGTGGAATATATCGCCTCCCATCGTCCAACCGCCGCATGCAACGGTTTTTCCGTCAGGCGATATATCCGCTGAATATATGTTGCCTTCATAGCCTGGACCTATTGGAGGTCTTAGCGTTTTTAAGAGATTGCCTGTTGAAAACTCCCAGACACGCACTGTCTTATCGTCGGAGCCGGTCACGATAAAGCGATTTTCTGCATCAACACCAATCCTTCTTGCCAAAGAGATATGCATGCCTGTTTCAATACGAAACACGGGTTCTTTAGAGATGTTGTTTGGAGGCCTTTCTTTGTAAATTGTTGTCTCAGAAGGGTCTTTCGCAAGAGAATAATTTACAACAAAACACATAGATAATATGAAAAAAAAGCAAAACATTAAGTGTTTTCTCATTTATAAACACCTCTTTGTATAATCAAATATACCGATATTATATCACACTTCTAATGGGAATATCGTTTGTCATGGCTTAAAATTATATCTCTTAAGTATTTGTATATGTTGACTTAAGGTGATTTTGTACTTATATATATACCAGTTTCGTTTAATAATCAAAAAAACCTGAGGTGTGATTTATGTCTTTGGAAAAATTAGAATTTAAAACAGAAGTAAAGCAACTACTTGACCTTATGATTCATTCACTTTATTCGCATAAAGAGGTATTTTTAAGAGAACTTATATCGAATGCCTCCGATGCTATCGACAGGGCAAGGTATGAGTCGTTGACAAACAGCGACATACTTGAGGGCGACGTAAACTGGCGGATTAAATTGACGCCGGATAAAGATACAGGAACCTTGACTGTGGCAGACAACGGAATAGGCATGTCGAAGGATGAAATCATAGATGCCCTTGGTACTATCGCACGTTCCGGCACGAAGGAATTTCTCGCAGCACTTCAAAATAAGGATATTAAGGACAATCCAGAGTTGATTGGTCAATTTGGTGTAGGTTTTTATTCGTCTTTTATGGTAGCCGACAAAATTACCGTTATATCAAGAGGTGCCGGCCAAAAAGACAAGATGGGTGTAAAATGGGAATCAACCGGTGACGGGACGTTTACGGTTGAAGATGTTTATAAGGAAACAAAGGGTACCGAAGTAGTTTTACACCTGATGGAAGATGAGAAAAGGTATCTTGATGAATGGGAGATTCGAAGTGTTGTAAAAAAATATTCGGATTTTATTGGGCATCCAATTGTAATGGAAGTTGAAATTGAAAAGGATAGTACCATAAAAAAGGGGGAAAAGGTCAAGGTAAGGGAAGAGGAAACCTTAAATTCCATGAAGGCCATATGGCTTAAAGATAAATCAGAGGTAACGCAAGAAGAGTACAATGAGTTCTATAAGCATATATCATATGATTTTATTGAACCAGCAAAGGCAATCCACTACAAGGCAGAAGGCACATCGGAGTTTTCTGCCCTGCTGTATATTCCATCTAAGGCGCCATTCAATATATTCTATAAGGATTATGCAATAGGCCCTGTCCTTTATGTTAAAAGGGTGCAGATTATGGACCACTGCGAAGAGCTTATTCCCCAGTATCTCAGATTTATTAAGGGTGTTGTGGATTCATCAGATTTGCCTCTTAATGTATCGAGGGAAATATTGCAGAACAATCGTCAGGTGGAGACAATCAAAACAAATATTACAAAAAAGGTGCTTGACACGCTTGCTGAGATGAAAAAAGACGAGTATGACAATTATCTCAAGGTCTATAAAGAGTTCGGGAGGATTTTGAAGGAAGGTATCCACTTTGATTTTACAAGGCGCGAAACCATAGCTGATCTTATGCTGTTCCCATCTACGAAATCAGAGGATGGCAAATTAAGGACATTTCAGGACTATATCGACGGTATGAAGGAGGGCCAGAATGAGATTTATTATGCGACAGGGGCAACCCTTGAAGAGGTTTTAAAATCTCCATACCTGGAGGCATTCAAGGACAAAGACATTGAAGTACTTGTATTCCTTGATGAAATAGATGATTTTGTTTTTACGGGTTTTGAATTTAAGGGGAAAAGGTTAAAGTCTGTCAGCAAGGGTGATATAAACCTTGACAAGGCAGAAGAAGACGAGAAGAAGGATACACAGAAGAAATACAAAAAACTCCTTGACCTCGTAAAAGATATATTGAAGGACGACGTAAAAGATGTACGTTTTTCTGGAAGACTCACAGATTCGGCGTGTTGTCTTGTAGCTGAAGAAGGCGATATGGACCCCCAGATGGAAAAACTACTTAAGGCTATGGGGCAGGATGTACCACAGCGGAAGAGAGTCCTTGAAATCAATCCTTCGCATCCACTGTTTGCGGCTATGAATACGATTTTTGAAAACGACAAAAATAGTCCACACTTGGAAGATTATACGAGACTTTTGTATGATCAAGCCCTTCTTCTTGAGGGTTCAAAACCTAAAGACCCTGCGGCGTTTGCAAAGGTTTTGGCGAGACTGATGGTTGAAAACGCTGAAAAATATTAACCCGGTTCAGGGGCATATATTATCGTAAAGACCCCCTATCCTTGACTCCAAAGGCAGCTCATCAGTGGGGGGTCTACTTTTGTAATCCTCGAAACTTATGGTCATTTCTCTATCGCCGTCATATTCTACAATGGATAACAACTCATAATATTTTGTTTTACAGTTTATCTCAGTATGCATCTTAAACATATCCTGAGTTTCGTCTTTCCCCAAATCTTTTACGATCTTCTGCCACACCCTTTTGATGCCTTGACCGGGTGACTCCAGGCTGTCCTTATCGTATAAATACTTATAACCTGAATCAGTTGCATAAAACAGCCGCCAATCGGCCCCTTCAGAAAACGAATAAAGACCGGTAAGTATTAGGCCGCACAAAATCGGGATTGAAATTTTATTCTTTATCATTCTCATATATTACCTCCGTGGTTTTTCGAGGTCTCTGAAAAAGGCTTAAAATGTCAAGTTATCTTTCAGTTTTTTTCATCAATACTTTATCCGTAATTTATAGAAAAGTTTTGCCTCTTTATTCTTTTTTACAGGTACATCAAACGATAGGGTAGTTGAATCATCCCTTTTATAGGTATGAGATGATTCAAGCACCTTCCAATCTGCAAATGGATGCTCTACAACCTTTACAACGATGTCCTCTGCTTTGTGATTTCTTAATGAGATCTCATAGGCGACCTCGTTTATGTTTTTTGACACCTTTTCCCATTGCATCTGCTTTCTTTCCCCGACAATATCAAAGGCATTACCGATCTTTACGTTGATCTTTTCATCTTTTGGGGTATGCTGAATAGAATTTTCTCCAATAAACTGAAGGCTTCCGTCCGCATCGTGTTTATACATCCTTAGAATCCCCTTTGGAAGAGGTATGCCGAGGTTATGCTCCGATTTGTTTGCAATCTCAATATTAACTGCTACCTTTTCATTCTTAAAGGGTTCACCATAATAGTTGCGGAAAAAATGGCTTTGTCCTTCATAGATGAATTGTTTTTTTACCGGAACATTTGAGGTTTGAAGCAGACCGATTTGTTTTGTCTGATTTTGCTTCACTGTAGCCTTTCTATCAAGCGTGTAAATATGGTATTCAAAAAATGTGTCTTCCTTGAACTGCGGTGCAGTCTTTTGCATTGCCACCACACCTGCCGCCATCTCCATCCTGCTTTCATCTCTTACCCTGCTTATATCACCTGCAACAAGCTTAAGTGAGGCGTTTTTATAAGTCCCGCCGCTTCTGTTGTCTATCGTTACCCATCCTGAAACGTTTGCTGATGTGTCTTTGTCGTTTAATACGATTATGTAGTCTGCACGCCAGTTTATTCCTCCTGTCAGATAGATGGCCTCAACCTCATGCAAAGAAGATCCTTGATTGTTTATTAGCCAGACGAGTGTCGGTTTGGATATGAGGCTTTCAGGAACTTCGGGGAAGATTACCCTGCCGGGGTGATTAAACGTGATCTCGTTGCCGATTTTATAAACAGGTTTTCCTTCGCTGTTCGAAAGGAGCGTTGCCTTTACTGTTTCTTCTTTGTCTGTATATGGATTTTTCGTTATGAGTTTTATCTCTTTGCCTATATATTTATCGAGCAGTTTCCCCGGGCTTAAAAGGTCGTACTCGTAGTTTTGCTCGAGAATGTTAAAACCGTCTTGGGCACCAAGGGATTTAATGCTAACGCTTGTGGGCATAATCTGTGCTGCCACGTCCATAAATTTTAGTTCCTGGATGCCTTTTTGAAGTTTTATCTGTCTTTTGTCCTTCACAAGGCCAATATTGCTGTTATATACAGTAACTTCAACCCCTGTCTGGTTTTCTACCCCTATTGAGTTTTGCCCGATTGCATACACAATGTTTCCGGCAGACAAAGCAACCATTAAAAACAACGATGTCAGCAGAATACTATAAATTTTTGACATTTTTACCTCCTAATTGGTTGACAGTCCATAGTTGATGGCCCATAATCGATAACAAAATGTTTTTTTAAGTTTATAGATATTTCTATCGGAAAATTCATATCTTTTCTGGTCACTGTGTGGGTGTCAAGATTTTGCGCTACCCCCATTCTTTTAACACCTTATATACCCCGGAGAAATCGAGGTGATCGATCTCCCTGAAAAGCGTCATGCCAAAAAGTTCTTTCACTATGCTGCCTGTAAAAAGCGGTCTTTTCAATGATTTAGCGAGATCCTGCAAAATATGCAGGTCCTTATAGATAAGAGATGATGAAAAATGTGCTGAGAAGTCTTCGTTGATGAGCTTTTCCCTCTTTGCAGCAAGAACCATCGAATTACCAGCGCCCGCAGCGAGAATATCGAGAACCTTCTCTTTGTCCAGACCAACAGCCTCCCCAAAGACAGTTGCCTCTGCTATGGCAACCATGAAACAACCGAGTATCAAATTATTTATAAGTTTCATTTTTGTAGGAAGGCCGGGCTTGCCAAGATAAAAAATCGTACTGCCTATCTTTTGGATAAATGGTAGGGCGATATCATAGGCACTTTTTTCGCCACCCGTAAGAACGGTGAGTTTGCCCTGAGAGGCAGGAACAACACTTCCAAGGACAGGTGCTTCGATATAGAATGCCCCTTTTGCAAGAAACATCTCGTGAAAAAGTAGAACAGGTTCAAAGTGGTTTGTCGTGATGTCAATAATGATCTTTCCTTTCAAATCCCCCGACAAAAGACCGTTCTCGCTGCCTGCTATATCTGTAACGGCATTGCTGTCGAATAGGCATATGAACACAATGTTTGTCTCAGATACCAGTTCGGCAGGATTTTCAGCCCATTTTGCGTCCAACCCTTGAGACCTTTCTTTTGTCCTGTTCCAGACGGAGAGTTCGACACCTTCGGAGATGAGTCTTTTTGCAATGGTTTTCCCTAATGCACCCAAGCCTATAAAACCTGCTTTCATTCTTATGTCTCCATCGTTCATAATTGCCTCAATATAAAAATATTACCACAGTTGAACAAACATTTATACCGAATCGATACTGCAAAGAAAATAATTTCACAGCCTTTTTTACCTATATATGTTTTATTTTGCCTAAACTGCCTTCAATTGAGAGGAGCATTCTTTTGATGTGGATGCCCGATGAAAACCCGCCGATACCACCATCTTGTCTTATCACACGGTGACAGGGAATTATTATGGGTATCGGATTCCTGCCAACCGCCTGACCGACTGCCCGAGAGGCATTTTTGTATCCAATACGTTTTCCTATCCACCCATAGCTTTTCAGTTCACCATAAGGGATACGAATCAGTTCTTCGAGAACCTTTTGAGTGAAAGGCGTTAGACTTGAAATATCAATATCTGCATCGAATTTGACCACTTTGCCTTTCAGGTAATTGTCAAGGTCTCTCCAGATATCTCGGAATGGTTTTTCCGAGTCAATACATGCTGGATATATCGCCGAAACATCCTTTTTGATGCGTAGCGGTTCACCTTCTTTTATGTCAAGCCCAATGAGCCTACCATTTCTGGCTACAAGCACGATATAGCCCAACGATGATTCCCTTATGTTGTATTCGATCAAATCCAATTTGACATATCCTTATCATTGGTCATAGAATGTTCTCCTGTGGGATAGAGTAAAAAGGTAGATAAGGTTACCATAACAGGGGATAGATATGGAAGGATATATAAAATTTTTTGGTACAGGAGGGGCGCGTTTTGTTGCTTCAAGGCAAATAAGGGCAACGGGCGGTCTATGGTTGCATTATAAGGGTACAAATCTTTACATAGATCCAGGGCCCGGGGCAATTGTAAAAATGCATGCCTCAAAGGAGAAATTTGACCCCATACATCTGGATGGCATAATCATCACACATAAACATATTGACCATGCAAATGATGTTAATGTGATGATAGAAGCGATGACAGATGGCGGATTCAAGAAAAGGGGAATACTTTTTTGTCCTGAAGATGCCGTAAATGGCGACCCGGTTGTTTTGCAATATGTGAGAAAATATCTCGATGGTATAGCGCTTTTCCATGAGGGAGGACACTACGTTGTAAAAGATATAGCCTTCAGTACGCCAGTACGGCACATCCACCCTGTTGAGACATACGGCATAATCTTTCATCTTAACAAAAAGATAGCCCTTATTTCAGATACAAGGTTTTTTGACACGTTGCCGTTACACTACAATGTTGATTGCCTGATTATAAATGTATTAAGGTCAAAACCTATAACAAAGTCTGATGCGGTGGATCATCTTGCGGTTGACGATGTTATAAAGATCGTGAACTATATAAAGCCGGAGACGGTTTTGCTCACGCATTTTGGGATGAACCTGATAAAGGAAAAGCCTGATCTTGTTGCAGAAAGGATAAAAGATATTACCGGGATGAATATTGTAGCAGCTTATGACGGGATGAAGTACGAGTTCTGAAAAAAATAGTCAAGAACCATTTAACACTTCGAGAATGTCCTTGTGTATAAGGCCGTTTGAGGCAGCAATATTATCCCTGTAAATGTCAAAAGGGTTACCCTCAAAGTTCGTTATCTTGCCTCCTGATTCTGATACAATCAAAAAACCAGCGGCAACATCCCATGGGTTGAGCTTTAATTCCCAGAAACCATCAAACCTACCGCATGCAAGATAACAGAGGTTGAGCGCTGCAGAACCGTCTCTTCTGATCGCCTGTGCAGCATATAGAAATTTTATGAAGTGGTTTATATTGTTATTTTTGTTAGTAACGAGATCGTATGGGAAACCTGTGCTTAAAAGCGCATTTTTTAATCCTTTTATCTTCGATACATTTATCCTGTTGCCGTTCAGATATGCACCTTCACCTTTTTTGCTATAAAATAACTCATCGAATATGGGATTATATACAGCTCCGACTATAATATCTCCTTCCTTCTCGTAGGCGACAGATGTACAGAAAAATGGATAACCATGCGCATAATTTGTCGTTCCGTCAAGAGGGTCTATGATCCACCTGTTCTTTGTGTTGTCATAAGTATTTGTCTTTTCTTCACTGATTATCTCGTCGTCAGGAAATGTTTCTTTAATGAATCCCATGATCCTTTCCTGGCAAAGATAATCCACATCGGTTACCAAATTGATTTCACCTTTGTGGTGTATAGTAAAATTTTGCTCGTAGTATCTTTTTTGGATATTGCCAGATTCTTTTGCACAATGTATGGCAAATTTTAACAGATCGTCCATCTGACTATTCTAAATGAAATATGATGTGGTTTTCAAGTATTATAAAGATTTTCCTTTCGATTAAACAAACTGGTTAATGTGGTTTGACAAACGGCCAACAAATATTCTATCATTTCAAAATGGCGGAACTGAGGAGAGATATCGTTACGGGAAATTGGGTAGTTGTTGGTCATCGAACTATAAAAAGCGATTCTGTGGGATTGTGTCCCTTTTGTCCAGGAAATGAACACCTTACACCGAAGACAATCAGAGAGTATAAAGATAATGAAGGGGCATGGCTTGTCCGTTGTTTTCCAGCTTCAAGCCCAATCTTTGTCATTGAGGAAGAATTGAGCAAACGTGGAGAAGGCATCTATGACAAGATGAACAGTGTAGGTGCCCACGAATTGATTGTTGAGAGCAGATCACATACAAAAATCCTGTCTGATTTTTCAGAAAACGAATACATGTTACTGCTGGATATGTACCAGGAGAGAATCCACGATCTTAAAAATGACAAAAGATTCAAATATATACAGGTATTTAAGAATCATGGTGAGCTTGCAGGTTCATACATCTTTCATCCTCATTCTCATGTGATTGCAACGCCTGTTATGCCGGATAAGATACAACTCGAGCTTATTCACTCTAAAAACCACTACTTGCAAAAAGAACGCTGTCTTTTTTGTGATATTATAAACCAGGAGAAGAGACTGGACAAAAGGGTTGTAAGTGTAAACGCAAGCTTTATATCCATCTGCCCCTTCGCATCAAGATTCCCCTTCGAGACTTGGATACTTCCAAGGTTTCATGACAGCAACTTTGAAAATTTAAAAGATTTCAGGGCAAAACAGGAGCTTATCAGTATACTTTCCGATGTTATAAAAAGGGTCGAACGATTGACAAACGCATATACGATTGTTATCCACTCTTCTCCTAATGTCCACGAGATAGATTCGCTGAATGAACATCGCTTGCCAGTATCGGAACATTTCCACTGGCACATTGAAATCCTTCCGAGGGACTTCAAAACCTCTAAATATAAGAGGGAAGATGAATTTTATGTCACGCAAATCACCCCGGAAGAGGCAGCAAGGACATTAAAAGAAGAGAAGGTTTAATCTTTTATTTAAATTCTTCTTGACAACTTGAACCACTATATATAGTATAGTTGTGTTGCATTCATACTAAATATGGGGGTTATTTTTTTCAAACGGTATGAAAACCTGGACATGCTTTTTCATAAAGTTGAGTTATTAAGCGTTTCTTTAAAAATTTTTAGGGGGTAATCTAAATGGAAACAACCGATTTAAATCTTTTCGTAAGGACGTCAGAAGAGACTATATCTGACTGGGACAGGACGAAAATAACCGATGCGCTCATCAGGGAGACACTGATAGACAGGGATACAGCCATCGAGATAAGCAAAGAAGTAGAAAGGATGATGAAAAAGTCAGAGATTAAGGTGGTAACTGCACCACTTATAAGGGAACTCGTGAATGCAAAACTTATCGAAAAGGGGCTGGAAAGTTCGCGAAAATTGCATACAAGGCTTGGTATGCCTATCTACGATGTGGACAACCTTATTCTCCATCCTAATAAGGAAAATGCAAATGTGCCGCACGGCCCTGAGGCTACAAATCTTACGCTTGCCGAGAGGATCAAGAAGGAATATGCCCTGTTATCCGTATTTTCTCAGGATGTCTCTGATGCACACATGAATGGCGACATACACCTGCATGATCTGGGTTTTATCGACAGGCCTTATTGCAGCGGTCAATCGCTCGAATATATCAAAAAATACGGGCTTAACCTCCCCCATTCCCTCTCTATGGCAAAACCAGCAAAGCACCCCGAGGTGTTGCTTGCCCATCTTATAAAGTTTTCCGCTGCACTTCAGGGCAATTTTGCAGGTGCAATCGGGTGGGATGCTATAAATATATTTTTTGCACCATATCTTGAAGGCATGAGCGACGAAGGGGTAAAACAGCTTGCCCAGATGTTGATATTCGAATTTTCTCAGCAGGCGGTAGCAAGGGGAGGGCAGGCAATATTCTCTGATATTAATCTTTATTGGGAGATACCGAAACATTTTGAAGGCACGCCTGCCATAGGCCCTGGTGGAGTATATACAGGTAAAACATACGGCGAGTATGAGAGAGAAGCACAAAGATTTGTGTGGAAGCTTTTTGAGGTTTACAAAGAAGGAGACGGCTCCGGCAGACCGTTTTTCTTTCCAAAACCCATTGTTCACATTACAGAAAAATTTTTCCGCACCAAAGACCATATGGATTTCCTCTACCATATCTCTGATGTAGCTTCGGACAAAGGTAATACATATTTCGTTTTTGACAGGGGCGAGACAGCCAAGATATCTGAATGCTGCCGCCTGAGCTTTAAACTCGAAGAGCGAGATCTTCAGGATGCAAAGCAACCCTGGCGGATGAGATATTGCGCATTGCAAAACGTTTCACTCAATCTTCCGAGGATTGCGTATCTTGCGCATGGCGACGATGCGAGGCTTTTCAACCTTATCTCAGAACGTTTTGAGCTTGCCGTGAAGGCGCACAAAGAAAAGAGGATATTTCTTGAAAAACTCCTTGCCATAGGCGAAGACGGACCTCTTTCGCTGCTTACTATGAACAGAGACGGTATGCCGTATCTGAGATTCAATCTCGCATCGCACCTTATTGGTATGGTTGGTCTTAACGAGATGGTACAGATACACACAGGGGAAGAACTCCATGATTCAAAGCGGGCATTAAAATTCGGTCTGAGAATCATTGCACATATGAACCTGCTCACAGACAAAATAAAAAGAAGGGATGGCATAAAGGTTGTGCTTGAACAGACTCCAGCAGAGAGCACCAGTTACCGTTTTGCAAGGCTCGATTTAAGATATTTCTCGCCTGCATCTGGCAGGGTGGTAAAAGGGGATGTATCCTCAGGCGAGGTGTATTACACAAACTCAACGCACCTTAACGTAAAAAATCACATAAACCCTATTGAAAGGGTTACCAATGAGGGCATATTCCATCCGCTTATAGAGGCCGGTTCCATATCACACGTATGGCTTGGGGAGGCTCGTCCAACAAAAGAGGCGATCGCTGATTTTGTTATAAAGACATTTAAACACACAACGAATGACCAGATAGCCTTTTCGCCTGAGTTTACTACATGTAACAAATGCAACAGGACATCGAGGGGTCTTACAGATACTTGTACATATTGCGGTTCGGCTGATGTGGATGGTATTACAAGAATCACAGGATATTTTACAAAGATATCGAGTTGGAACAAAGGTAAGCGCGGTGAGTTGAAAGACAGATACAGAAATACCGAATACTTTTTCGAAAGGAAGGAACAGGCTGTAAATGAATAACGAATCAACTTACAAAACAAAATTATGAGGGGGATTAAGATGGGCGTAGTAAAAATATTTTATAAAGACGATTGTCCTATGTGCCCTATGGCGAAACAACTAAAGGATAACTTGCTTAAAAAGGACGTAGACGTCGAATACTATAATGTTGGCACAGCGGATGGTCTTGCTGAGGCTACCTTTTATAGGGTACTTGCCCTTCCCACCATTTTAGTTGAAGATGAGATGGAAAACGGACTCGGGGAGTGGAGGGGGGTTGTACCAAAGGTTGAAGAGGTTTTGCATGCCATACAAAGACATTGATTTACCTGTAAAAGGTTTTATCGACACAAGTTTTATAGACTGGAAGGGACATCTTTCCTCAGTTGTTTTTACTGGGGGGTGTAACTTTAGATGCCCATACTGCCATAACAGTAGCATTGTGTTACACCCTGAAGAGATCGAAAATGTGCCGATCGAATATATATTTGGCCATTTGAAAAAGTACAAAGACTGGGTGGAGCATGTAGTAGTTACTGGAGGGGAACCAACCATCAACATGGGGCTTTTCCCCTTCATAGAAAGACTAAAACGAGAAGGTTTACTGGTTAAACTCGACACAAACGGGTCTTCACCTTCCGTTATAAAAGAACTCGTCAAAAGAGAATTGATCGATTACGTTGCTATGGATGTAAAAGGTCCGATTAAGGGTTACACGCGCTGGTGTGGGGTTGATGTTGAACAGAACTTGATAGAAGAAAGCATACAGTTTATTCTGGAGGGAAGGATAGATTACGAATTCAGAATGACTGTTGTCCCATTCTTGCACCGTGAAGAAGATATATATGAGGTGGCGGATTATATCTCAAACGCAAAAAGATTTTTTATCCAGAAGTTTAGACCCAACAACACTTTAAATCCTGCATTTTCCCATATCAAGCCGTTTTCGCCAGAAAAGATGCAAAACATAAGGCAAAATGTGTTTGGCAGGATAAAGGGCACCCATGGGGGTGTGCAAAAAAACAATGGATGAATACTTATAAATCAAAAGAGGATTATCGTCAGACTTTACCTTATAGGTTTAAGTAGCCCATTTGCCTTTGCATGTCTATACAGTATTGAAGATAACCTTTTACAACATTGCCTGGATGATATGCACCAGAATGTCCATCACACAACACATCTGCATTAGTACCGAGCAGTTTATCAACGGATTGTAACCACGCATTGGGGTCGCAATCGAATTCCTTAAGAAGCGGTGCTGAAATATCCTGGACAAAAAGGATTCTAATACCTTCAACATCAAAATAAAGTGATATTGAGCCGGGCGAATGTCCGGGCGTATGTAGCCAAGATAATTCCTGTTTTTTGAATTTAATTTTGCCCTTTTCGCCATAAAGTTTTGTATCAACGAAAAGCGGCTGAAAATTAACCTCAAAACAAAAGGCTGCTGTCAGTCTAAAATCAGCCCTTTCAACGATCTGTGCGTCAAGATGGTGCATCACAATGCGACTGCCGAAATGGGATTTAAATTGGTGTGCGCCACCAGCGTGGTCTACATGGCAATGTGTAAGGATTACCGTTTCGATATCAGCAGGGTCAAAACCTAATGACTCGATATTGCTGATAATACGTTTGAAACCCTCACCGGAACCACTATCGATTAGGACAAGCTCACCTAAATCAAGCAGATACACAATGCCATCCTTCCTGTTGCTTGTGGTAGGCCCACCTACTTGATATATCTGATTGGTAATCTTTTTCGGATCTGAGTATCGCATAATTTGATTATAACCAATTATATATTATTCATTTTTTTCTGATTTTCAATAAACCAGTCGATCATCTTTCTTGCGATGCTGATTTTTCCTGGTATAATAGGTAGATTTTTGTAATCAAACCATTGTGCATCAGCTATCTCGGTCTTATCTATTCTAATATCCCCTCCTGCGTGTTTTGCAGTAAAGGCAATCATCAACGAATCCGGAAACGGCCACGGCTGGCTTCCAAAATACCTGATATCCTTGACAAAAATACCAACCTCTTCATTTATTTCACGTTTTACCGTATCCTCGAGTGTTTCTCCAGGCTCAACAAAACCCGCCAGAACGCTGTACATACCATCATTAAAATAATGTGCGCGGGCAAGAAGTATATAATCACCCTTTGTTACCATTACTATTATTGCTGGGGAGATACGAAGAAAACTTATGTTTCCGCATACCGTACATCTTTTGGCGTGTTCATTATCTTTGTTGATCGTTTTAGCACCGCATCTTTCACAAAATTGATAATTCCTGTCCCAATCGACCACATGGTACGCCTTGAGTGTTAATTTGAAGAGATCTTCATCGAGATGATTAAACATACCACGAATACCATGGGGTTCCAAGTTGTTGGGGATGGGGGTCTTATCGTTGACCTCGGCGGCATAACAATGTCTTCCATTATAGGTTCCAAGATAGAATTGGCGGATCGGATTAAAACCGGGATCATTTACATTGATAAACAACGGTATGGTCAATCTTTCCTTTTTTTTGTTTAATAACAGCTTTTTTCCTGAAAAGATGAACCACAACGCAGGTTCGTCTGTTTTCTCCTGGGGTTTATTTGAAGAGACAATAGTTTCGTCCATGAAACACCTCGTTATAAAAACATATTCATGAATGCACAATAAGTTTGACAACTGTGGATAGTTGTCTGTTTCCCAATGCGCAACGATTTCACTTCTCTGCCTTGTCTAGATCTTTTCTGATATCCCTTGTCAGATCAGCGGTTAGAAAGTCTAATGTTATTGGTAGACCAACGTCGAGCTTTGGTACATGCTGTATGCCGATGCGTGCCTTTTTCAATTCACATTCTATCAGGTGGCCGCCTTTTTGCCGGTCTTCTGTTAGAAAGTGTAGATGATAGCCAGGTGCGCTCAGGGATTCCATAAAGCGAGGTGTGTAAAAACCTGCAAGACAACCCTTGATATCATAAAAATGAAAAACAGGCTGTTCTTTTGTTGCTTCAACGAGTGGACGATAGTTTTCCGATTTCGAAACAGCCCTTGTCTTAACATAACTGAATGTACCATCGATCCTGATTGCGTAAAGCATGTTTTCAGAAGGGATGAGCCTGTTCAGGAGTTTATATAAGTCCCGAGGTTCTGTGTTTTCTTCGATATCATCAAAGGTGTCGGGGTTAAAAAAGGTGACGCATGCGAATGGTGAACCTTCGTCGTCTTTCACGTTATAGGTTTTGCCATCTGATCTTATCTGGTAAACAATCCCGTCAAGCATAACCATCTCACCGTCAAGGTAATCAAATGTCCCAAGCCCAAAGTCACCATGTTCCTTTATTAGCGCTATACTGGTATTTTCTACATAAAAACCCTCAACGAGCGCATTGATAGGGGCTGATAAAAACACAGCATTTTCTTTCCGTTCGCCGGACAGATATCTTCTTAATATCCTTAATACCATATCAACGGTAGAAATCCCAGAACGTTTTGCTTCTGCTGATAGCCTTTTCACTAATTCATCTGGTAATATAAGCTCAAGGGTTGAAGTATCGGATTTATGAATCATTTTTTCTCCTTTAGGTAGAGGTTTTTTACAACACAATAATTTTCATTTTTCATTTTTTAGTAATTCTATTGCATTTCTGATGCGATGGAGCAACCACAGTCCAGGCAGTGCGGTAAATGTAGTAAGCAGGAAGAACATTGCCCAACCAACCGATTCTATTACATATCCGGATGTGGGTGAAATAAAAACCCTTCCAAGGGCTGAAAACGACGATAACAAAGCAAATTGTGTAGCGCTGTATCGTTTGTCACATAAGGCCATAAGAAGAGCTACAAAGGCAGATGTTCCCATACCGCCTGAAAGGTTCTCAAATGCCACGGCAAACACCATGACTCCATAGTTTTTGCCAGTCCATGCAAGCAACATAAACGTAAGGTTTGAAATCATCTGCAGAAACCCAAAAGCCAAAAGAGAACGGTAAAGCCCGAGCCTTACCATAATTGTGCCCCCGAACAGTGCCCCGACTATGGTTGCTATAAGCCCCATACCTTTGTTGATCGTGCCCACCTCTGTTGCGGAAAATTCAACACCTCTCAGTAAAAATGTTGTGGTCATAGTGCCGGCATATGCGTCACCAAGCTTATATAGTATGATTAAACAGAGCATGGCATAGGCAGAGGGGCGCGAAAAAAAATCCTTTAGAGGCCCCCATACGGCCTCTTCAAGGGTCCTGGGTGGAATTATCTTTTTGTCAGGTTCATGCCCAGATATTGTTGCTAACATGCCGACAACCATTAGAATTGCCATCAACATGTATGTGTTACGCCATCCTATATGGTCTGCCATAATCAGAGCAAGCGCTCCGCCTATCAGCATTGCAATGCGATAACCAGTTACAAAGGTGGCGGCGCCAAGCCCACGCTCGGGTTCTTTGAGCACATCAGTCCTGTATGCATCAATTACAATGTCCTGAGATGCAGACATAAATGCTATAAACAACGCCATTGAGGCAAGCATCAGAGGTGCGTTTTGCGGTGATATAATGCTCATGCATGCTATTCCAGACAACAGACAGACCTGTGTCAATATCATCCAACCGCGCCTTCTTCCGAGCCAGGGGGGGACAAACCTGTCCATAAGTGGAGACCACAGGAATTTTAACGTATACGGTAGACCAACAAGGGAAAAGATCCCGATGGTGCGTAAGTCCACCCCAGACATTGTAAGCCATGCCTGAAGTGTACCTCCTGTCAGCGGGAGCGGCAATCCAGATGAGAAACCAAGTATAAGCATTACAACAATGTTGCGACTGGTGTAAAGCCTTATATAAGACATTGTCGAATTTCGAGCCTTGAATTTTTGGTTATCTTGGTTATTTACGCCTGACCATACCTTTTTCATGCGTCAGTTTAACAGATTGCATTATGCAGATACAATAATTCTTTGTTTAACGAAAGAATACCTTTTTTCAGAACGTCATTGGTTGGTTTCTCAAGCTTTCTATTCTGGGCTTGATTTATGGTTGTTGCCTTTTTTGTTTCAACTGACCTTTTTTCAATACAAAAGATGTTGCTGCCCCTGTAATGGCTACAAAGGCTGAGAGGGCAAATGCGTAACTGAATGTACCGGTTGTGTCTTTGAGCCACCCTGCCACAGCCGGCCCAATGGCCTGTCCTATGCCGAAGAAGAGGGTAATGAAACCAAGGGCAGCGGGCGCTAGTCTCCCCCCGACTGCATCGCCAGTCGCTGCTGCCATTATGACAGGGACAGAAAATGCTGTAAGCCCGAACAAGATTGCGGATATATAGAAACAGACCGGGTTTATCCAGAAAAGCAGAATTATATTCGCTAAAGCAAGTACAACGTATGCAAACATGGTTCCTAAACGTCTTCCAACAATATCGGATATACCACCCCAGATTACCCCACAGAATATGGCGAAGAATCCGAGTACTGCAAAGATTTCACCGGCAGATTTTGATGTAAGTCCAATCTCTTTTGTCAGGAATGCAATGATAAACGTCAGATAGATGATGTATGAAAAGCCATACATGAAATAGACAATCCCGAGCTTCCAAATCTCTTTCTTTCCTACAACATCTTTCCAGACCGAAAAGATAGTAATTTTTCCTGAGGTCTTTATCTCCTCATCACCGCCATACATGGTGAGCCCTTTTTCTTCGGGTCTATCCCTCAAGAGGGCATAACAGGCGAATGCCCCGGCGAAAACAATAATACCAAGCAAGTACCAGGCATAGCGCCAGCCGTCTGTGCCGTAAATTGATATGAATCTTGGAAGAATCAGGCCCGTTATTGAAAGGCCTGTTCCTGTCCCAAGGGTAACGATACCTGTTGCAAGCCCCCTTTTTTGTGCTGCAAACCAAGCGGTAGGCAGGGCCACCATTGGTATATAGCTACCGGCATTTCCCATTCCAGTTATCAATCTCATTAAAAACGCAAAAGAAAAGGAATTCGATAGCCCGGTCAGAAAAAGACTGACACCCATCACAAGTAGGGAGATAAACAAAACCCTTCGCACCCCAAATCTTGCAGCAAGAAAACCTCCTATAACGGCAAGGCACAGATATCCGATAAAATTACCCGTCCCTATAAAACCGATTTGTGTATACGAAAGAGACAACCCCTCCTTCATGCTTCCAAGTATTACAGAATATGACATCCTTCCAAACCCATGGGAAAGTATTAAAACAAGAGTTCCAGTAAACGCTATAATCCAAGCGTAATGTACCATCCTAACCTCCCTGTCGTCTGACAGTATGTGATGCGGTTCAATTTTGTATTGACTGAGCTTGACATGCTGATATCTCCTATAGCATTGATTTTACATATTAGTCAATATGTTGAATAACTATGTGTATAATATTACTTGTATTATTTTATGATAAAATTTATAAAATATCGGTTTAATATGGCGAGAGGTTTGGTATGAAAAACATTGCTTAATATTGAAAAAGACCGTGACAGATGCCTTGATTTGATGCTTTCAGGTTTTACGGATGATGAAAAGATCGTGCTTTTTAATTATGTTAAAAGGTTGACGCCGGGCAAACACCTTGAGGAGAAAAAACTTTCTAAATTTCAATGAACTACTCGATTAATTCAACAAAAGACTACCACATAAAACATATGAATACGCTTGGATGGGAGTTGACTGTATGTAACGCCCTTTATCGTGAGGATACGCCAATAAGAAAAATACTTGACCGAAATGATTCTTTCGGACATCTGCTTTATGATTATTTGAGGGTTTGTTTACCAATGAATAATGTCAAAAAGGTCGTGGAGATAGGCGGTGGTTATGGTTATCTTATGAAGGACTTTATGGATAAGAACAGCGCAATAGAGTCGCTGATGATCGATATTTCACCGTTTCTTCTAAAAAAACAAGAGGAAATCCTGAGTGGTTATAAGGTGTTGTTAAGGCAGGAGGATTTTCTGGAAACAGACCCGGATCTGTTGTCAGGTGTTGACCTTGTCATCATGAATGAAAATCTTGGGGATTTTCCTACAATCGTTAAAATAAGCCAGAAGATATTTAAAGCTACATCTACAGATCTTATAGATTCTCACGAAAAAGAGGTAGTAAATCTATTCGAACGATACGGTTTCAAAAAACCTTTTGAAGGGTTTTTTAATTTTAACATGGGGGCGATTTTAGCTGTTGAGAAACTCTGCTCCTCAGGTATTCCTTATATATACATCGGAGAACACAGTTGCGAGGCACAAGTGCCTGATAAGTTCAAATATTTTGTGAGTATCGAATCATCGGGAAACCCAGAGAAAATTTCCCTTATGGGGCATAACGAATATACAATAAAATTTTCTTTCATAGAGCAGGTTGCAAAAAAACATGGTTATACATCGATTCGTGGTAATTTTATCGATTTCATAAAGATTAATATTACTGAGGATCTTCTTTTTGCTATGTTGTCAAAAGGACGTTTAAGCGATGACGGAGAAATGATCTGTCAGTTTGTCGAAGATCTGTTTAAATATGAATACCTTATATTGAGCAAGGAAAAAGGCTGAGAAGAGAGGGCAGTTTGCTGTTCATAACGGACATTGGATGACAATTGATCCTGTTTGAATACAGGGTTTTTTCTTTTGTTACTTATAGTATATTTGAAAGTTATGGTTTTACTTCAGAAAAAGCATGACTGAGCATTAGGGCTAAATGATTTGACAAAACCCACACGATGCTATAATTTAAAGGCGCATTCTGATAACTCTTTTTATGCTTTAACAAAAAATCGTGTTACTTAATTCAACTTTTGGAGGTTTTTACACACATGACCCTTCTTGAAGCCTATATCGTCATGTTTATTGCGAGTTTCTGCACATTGGTAATAGAAATGGTTGCAGGTCGTATCCTTGCACCTTTCGTTGGTGTCTCGATCTATACTTGGACAAGCATAATAGGGGTTATACTTGCCGGTATCAGTATAGGTGCTTATGTAGGTGGCAAACTTGTTGACAGGTTTCCAAGCAGAAAGACGCTTGGCTGGCTGCTTCTTCTGTCTGGTATCGCATCGCTCACAATAATACCGTTGAATCACCTTGTTGCGGCATACAGATTTCCCTTTTCGCTGATGACAAGGATCTTCATTGTGACAACCATCATATTTTTCATTCCAGGATGTATCCTTGGTACCATTTCGCCTGTAGTGGTCAGACTTACCCTTAAAAACCTTGACAGAGCAGGTAATATAATAGGTAAGATTTATGCGTTTTCAACCTTAGGGGCTATCATCGGTACATTTGTCACCGGATTTTTTCTTATCTCCTGGATGGGAACGAGAAGCATTATCCTTACGATGGGTATCGTATTGATACTCTCGGCGGTACTATTTGGTTCACTTTTTAAATCAAAAAAAGCCGCAGCAATATCTATCATGCTCGCAATTCCATCTTTTTGGCTTATTTACACATATATCTATAAGGTACCACTTTCGGATAAAACATATCTCTATAAAGAGAGCGATTATTTCACTATAAAACTTACCAAAACAATAAGTTCCAATGGTAAGACACCGCTTGAGGCGATGATATTGGACAACCTTATCCATTCATATGTGGCGCTGGATGATCCTCTGCACATAGAATATGAATATGAGAGGATTTATGCGGATGTTTTGAAATGGAAGTTTGAAAAGAATAATGATTTCAGAAGTCTTACAATAGGGGGTGGAGGTTATACTTTCCCGAGATATATGGAAGTATATTACCCTAATGCACATATAGATGTTGTAGAGATAGACCCAGAGGTTACCAGGATTGTGTGCAAAAATCTTGGATTGCCTAAAACGACTAAAATAAGATCTTTCAATGAAGACGGTCGTTGGTATGTGATGAATTGCAAAGAAAAATACGACCTTGTTTTTACCGATGCATATAACGACCTTTCAATACCATATCATCTTACAACAAAAGAATTTGCTGAGCAGATAAGGGGCATCATGAGCCCTGACGGCATATTGATGTCGAATATCATCGACAATTTCCAGAAGGGGGCGTTTTTACCCTCATATATGAAAACATTACGTGAGGTCTTCGGACAAAAAAATGTCTATCTGATCTCTGTAACCCCTGACTTTGAAAATACCAGAATCAGTACCTTTATTGTTTTGGCTGGAAAAGGCAATATTGATATCGATGGTTTTAAGAAACACATATCCGGGCGCCTTGGAGGACGTGCAACATCTGCTGTAGTTCCTGAAAACCTGATGCAGGAATTTATAAATAAAAGATATTCGATTATTATTACAGACGACCATGCACCTGTCGATAACCTGATTGCACCAGTTTTTGAAGAAAGATTTGGTTACAACAGAAAGAGTTGATGAATTGCAGCAAAAGGATATTGATTTAGACAGAGAATTCCTTTAAGATTATCATGATGCGGGTATAGCTCAGATGGTAGAGTGCAAGCTTCCCAAGCTTGATGCCGCGGGTTCGATCCCCGTTGCCCGCTCCATAATCCCACGATGAAAATATTTTGTATCAAAAATAAAGAAATCACCAGACCACTTATTAATGTTTGTTTTCTTCTGTTGTTTGTATTTGCGCTATTATCATGTACAACCCAACGTGAGGTAAGAATCCTTTATATGAATGATTTTCATGGATTTGCAGACCCACATAAACCATACGATTCTAATGAATCTGAATTGCGTGGTGGACTTTCATATCTTGCTGCACGGGCAGAAAGGCTTCGAGCAGAGAAACCCACGCTGCTTGTTGCTGCTGGAGATATGATACAAGGTAATAATTGGGCTAATATTTTTCAAGGAAAGTCTTCAATAGAAGCGATGAATGCAATGGGTTTTGATGCAATGGTTGTTGGGAATCACGAGTTTGATTTTGGTCAGTCGATCCTTAAGCAAAGGATAAGCGAGGCAAATTTCCCCGTTCTCGGGGCAAACGTGCAAGGCTTGAACCTTAAGCCCTATATAATCAAGGACATTGGGGGTGTTGCTGTAGCGGTTGTCGGGGTCGTGACAGACGATACACCGGTTTTAACAAACCCCAAAAACGTGGAGGGACTGCAATTCCTTCCCCCTGCATATGTGAAAAAGTATATACAGGAACTCAAAGACAAAGGTAACATTGTTGTAGTAGTTTCACACATAGGATTCAACGAAGATGTTGAGCTTGCAAAAGAGGTTGAAGGCATAGATGTCATTGTAGGTGGCCACTCACATACAAAAGTTAGGGAGCCGGCAATTATTGGAAAAACCTTTATAGTACAAGCCTTTAAACACGGCGAGGCCCTTGGTGTTTTGGATATTACTGTGATGGATGGTGACATTGTTAGGGCTGAGGGCAGATTGGAACCGATAACGCCAACAGGAGAAAAAAACAAGAAGATCGAGGAGATTGTTGCAAAATACAGAGAACAGATGAATGCAATGATGAGCGGTAGGGTAGGTGAAACCCTGGTTGACCTGGACGGAAGAAATACAAGGCTTATGGAAACGAACTTTGGAAATCTTATCACTGATATCATGAGGGGGGCATCTGGTGCCGATGCGGCGATAATAAACGGTGGCTCAATCAGGACAAGCATCAAAAAGGGCCCTATTTTAGTGGGCGATATCTATGGAGCGCTTCCATTCGAAAATTATGTCGTTGTCATCAAACTGACAGGACTGCAGATTCTCGATGCATTGGAACAGGGGGTGTCTGGTGTTGAAGAGGCAAAAGGAGGTTTTCCCCAGGTCTCGGGTATTGAGTTCACATATGACAGGTCTAATCCAAAGGGCACCAGAATTAAAGAGGTTTTTATTAATGGTATTCCTCTTGCGACCAATAAAGAGTATATAGTGGCAACAAATGACTTTCTTGCCGCAGGTGGTGATGGATATAGGGTGTTTGGGGATGCAGTAAAGTCATCAAAGGATTATGAGGTGATTGGTGAGGCAATGAAAGGGCGCAGTGATAGCGGAAGGTGGTTGCTGGATGTGGTCATCGATTATATCAGGTCACAAAGGATAATTTCACCGAGAGTAGAAGCGCGTATCAAGGAGCAAAAAAAGATCGATTAAACCTTTTAAAATGTACAGTATAAAAGACATATAATTATGAAGGCCTATGGGAACAATCGTGAAACATATCTGGTGCCCGATGTGTCTGTAAGGCATGCACTCGTAGACTCGGGGTTAATCGATATGATTCAACGGGACAAAAATCTCCACTACGAAGCGAGAAACGAAATTGGGTTGGATTGGACACTGACAGAGGTGGAAAGGGTTTATCTAAGATGAAATTTCTGGAACATATGCGTACCACATTGAATACCAGCGATGTTTTAAGATTTCCTCAGTGGTTATGGTGTTGGTTTGGTATTCAGCGGTTTACGTTGATGCTTATGAGGAATCGGTAACCCTGATTGTTGAAAATAATGCCGTTCTGGGTTATCTCTTCTACTTTAAGACCAGCAGACAATTCATCTCCTTCCTGAAGGATCTTTTCGTTTACTCTTGCTACCCTGTTTAGTCTGTTTGGGCTGTAGGCATGGCCAGAAACCCTGAATGTCGGCAAACCATCTTTAATATTCGCTGGCAATTCGTTCAGATTAAATAGCCTATTTTTGGACGGTATAACCCCATTTTCTTGATCGCTTTTTCCCATGCCTTTATTTTTCTTTGTTCGCGATTTTTCTGTTTGTATTTGCTCTTTTGGCACAACTTCTATTCCCTTAGTCTTAGGTGTTGGCGATAGTGAGATTTCACCGACATTATTTGTATGTAAGAACTCATCTGGTTTTTTAGAAGGTTCATTCAATACTGTTTGTGTCTGTTGACTGCTTGAGTCAGATGACTGAATTTTTGCAACAGATTTAAAATAAATATTGTTTTGCTTGATCATAATTGTCTTATCCGAGTCTTTTCCTGACCAGGGGTTAGCGAATAACAATATTAGGACTATACCATTGATAAGCAATACTGCAGAGAAAAGGTACAGAAAAAATGGCATCTTTTTTCTAACAGGCTGGGGATTGCCAAATAATACAGATGTTTTGAAAGGCTCCTCTAACTGCTTTTTTTGTTCAGCCTTTTTTAACGCATCAAGGATATATGACATATTCAGCCGCCCTCTTTCCCGCTATAAAGTACTGGATCCTTTTCAGAAATTCTGCCGCCAAGGAGCATCATTGTTTTTGTGCCCACAATTCCGTCAGGGATTATACCGTTGGCAAGCTGTAATCTTTTTACCTGCTTTACTAAGTCGCCCTCATATTTGACATTAATATTGCTATCATTATATATCCGTTGTCCACTATTATGTGCTAATCTGTTTTCCAGCCATTTTACTATAGCTCCACTTTTACCTGGTCTGAGGGCTCCTTTATATTCGTCAGGCGCCCGCCAAAGCAACAGGTAATCGCCTGACCATCTCTTTATGACTTCTCTATTATCTACGGTCTTTGTCTCGTTTCCGATGGAAAGGACGGCAGTATCCATATTTAACGATATAAGTGTGGCATAATATTCAGAGTTGTTTTCATTTTGAAGTTTCAACACTGCCGGTTTGTTCATCTGGCGCATCATATCCAATGTGCCGATATCTTTATTACAACGTAGTCCCTGCATTATAGCCTGTTCGCAAACATTGCGGCCATCTCCTTGAGCGTACTTGATATTCCATACTTCAAACAGTCTTTTGTATGCCATACCTTCTGTAGCAGCTTTAATTTGTTCGTTTGGAATCTCAAGGGTTGCGGTTATGGTATTTTTTCTTTTCTCATTCTGCATAAGGTTGGCGTTTTGTGAGGTTTCTTTATTGATGGTCAATGGCAGAGCTTTTGCGATCTGTTTGCGGTATGTCATGCCAAGAAATATGCAAAGAATAAGAAAAAGTCCGGCAAACAGCAATTGGAAAGCCATTCTTCTATTTTTTTGATTATTTTTTTTCCCCAAGACCTCTTTTGCAGCAATTTTTAATGTTTTTATATCGACACGTTCCTTGTTCTGTACATATGTTCCAAGTAGTGCATTGTTGCAGATCACATTAATCAGCCTCGGCACACCATTGCTGACCCTATATAGATGTCTTATGACAGACTTTGGGAATAATCGACCTCTAATCAGGCCTGCCACAGACAAACGGAAGTTGATGTATTCAGATACCTCTTCAATGTTTAAAGGACCTAGGTGATATCTGGCCGTTATCCTTTGTGACAACTGACGGAGTTCCTCTTTAGAAAGCATGTCCCTTAATTCGGGTTGTCCTATCATAATGATTTGAAGCAGTTTTCGTTCATTTGTTTCAAGGTTGGTAAGCAATCGTATCTGTTCCAAAACCTCTTGTTTCAAATTTTGAGCCTCTTCAATTATGAGGACTGCCTTCTTGTTTTTAGAGTGTATATCAAGGAGATATTCGTTGATCAAATCTACAAAAACTTTAACACTTTGGTTGTTTTTCGGATAACTGATGCCGAATTCATCACATATAATTGCCAGCAATTCCACTACTGTCAACTTTGGGTTGAGGATAAAAGCAATCTCCGTGTCGTCCGAGAGCATCTGAAGGAAACGTTTACACACGGTTGTTTTGCCAGTTCCAACCTCTCCTGTCAACAAAACAAAGCCCACATCATTTTTTATTCCATATACAAGATGGGCTAGTGCCTCGCTATGCCCGTTACTCATATAAAAATATCGAGGATCTGGCACGATGGAAAAAGGTTTTGTATTCAAACCAAAATATTCTTCGTACATCGGTTCTTTTGTTTTAGAAAAGCAGTTGTTTTAAAAAAGAATAGCACAATATTTGAGCTGTTTGCAAAATATTTTCCCGAATGGAAACGGAGACAATTCTGTTGCTGCGTTTGTTTTTGTGATAGAATGAGTTCTTGATAAGATTGATCTGCAAAAAAGTTTTTCAATTTATAATAATGTGGAGATGGTGGGAGAATGACAGGCAAAGAGGGCATTGCAAATACGAAAATTATGTTTATTATGGTGATTGCCTCGATGTTGTGTGTTTTTATTCGCAATCCTCCGGTTCATGCCAAACTGATGATTAATGGTTTAGCCCATCTTCCGCAGTTACAGATTTCAGGTTGAAGAATCACAGATAGTTGCATTTAAAAAGAGGAGACTTTTCTGCACAGCAATAAGGTTTTAAAGAACCAGGGGTTGATATCTTTATGCTTTCTAAAGAAATATCGCCTAATTTTGTGGTAAATCAAGAGAAACTGCGGAAAATAGGTTAACAATCGCCCAGAATGGTGATATTTTTGTTATTATTATAGGTGCGTAGCCTATGAAACATTTTTACTGTCATATGATTTCCTCACGGTGCCAGCAGCACCTGGTCGCTGAATCTTTCCTTTAGTTTGGCGGCGAGCGCATCTGCATCCTTTTGACCTTCGAATTCTACCATGAGCTCTCCTTTGTCTCCCACAACGAGCCGTCCATATTGTTTGACCACTTCGGCTATTTCAAGGGGTTCTTCCGTCCACCAACCGCGTGTCCTTCTTAAGAGTTCCTCACCCTTTAAGGGTTGAGGGGTTACAAGGTCTATTGTGCGGAACCAGGCATCCCATCCGATCTGAGCCGGTGCGCGCAGTACAGGTGATACAGGGTCATGATATATGCGGCATCTGCCGAAAAGACGCAATCTTATCATTTGGAAACCTCCTTGATGATATTTTGTATCATTTCGTTTGGATAGAATAATCCTTTCGGTAAATTAATGTTATTGGCCGCAAGTGTATGGGCAAGACAATGTAAGTAAATATCCGACATCTCCTTTTCGTCTATCGAAACACCCCAACGTCTATAAGATACCCAAACCTTCTCGAACAGATTGAGCGCAGCCAAACGAATCCGCCTTAACCTCTCATCAAAAGAAGAAATATTCAACCCTTTCAACAGATCGTTCTGTATGGTCTCCATTGAGGCAAAGGCACGTCTCAAAAACCTCACCTGCGGGTCGTGACCGAATTGATCTATATCCAAATGCATACCCCCTGCTATTTTTTTGTCAATATTGACACTACGATTTATTTAACCTAATTAGAATCTGGTAAAGACGGATCTTTTTCATTTAATTCGATTTACCCGGCCTTATTCATGCCTATCCATATTTCAATAATAGCATAGAATAGATGTTATGCTAACAATAAGGTAATTGAGTGTCAACGATATTTTCCTTCATTTTTCTTTACAATGATGGTGGTATCAGATATAAAATTTCAGTTTATGGAAACACTGGATGAAACGAAAAGGACAATCTTGGAACAATCAAAAATCATAGCGATGGTAGGGCTTTCGCCTAAACCAGACAGGCCAAGCAATATGGTTGCGCAGTACTTAATCGCCACTGGTTACAATGTTATACCTGTGAATCCTTGGCACAACGAAATACTTGGGAGAAAGTGCTATAAAAAACTCTCCGACATACCTGATCATGTTGATATTGTAGATGTTTTTATGCGGTCAGAAAATGTCGTGCCGATAATAGAAGAGGCGATCAAGATAAGGCCTAAATGTATATGGCTGCAATTAGGTATTAAAAATGAAGAGGCAAAAAGATTGTCCGAAGGGCATGGTATAACGTTTTTCATGGATGTTTGCATTAAACAAGAACATGCAAGGCTAATGTAAAATCATAAAATATTGTATCCTGAGTGAGTTCTCAATGCCAAGCTCAATTGCATTGAGTTTGCTATTTTTCTGTCATCGTAACAACTTCCTTTTCTTCACACTCTATAATTTCAGACCTTTCTTTTTCACCAAGCGCCTTAACGCTATAGATATATACAGGTTTTTGTTTTCCTTTCACGGCAACGGCGTCAAGACCCCTTATCCTTACTTTCCATGCCCGATCGTTTTCTATTATGTTTCTTAATTTTTCAAGAGTAAATTCTGTTATTATAACATCTGCGTCGTATTTTCTCGTAAGGCCCTCAACACGTGCGCCAAGGTTTACATTGTCACCTATTACTGTATAATCCATCTTTTTTCCCTCTGCGCCGATGTTACCCACGATCACCTCACCTGTATTGATACCAAATCCTGCATATAGAGGCTCCCTGCCTTCTGATTTCCATTTTTCCTGAAGCTCCTCCAGTCTTTTTACCATGTGAAGCGCACATTTGACAGCACGTTCGGCATGATCACCCTGGGGCAATGGGGCGCCCCAGAATGCCATTATCTCGTCCCCGATAAATTTATCCAATGTGCCGTCCCACTCGAATATGATATTTGTCATCTCGCCAAGATATTCGTTAAGAATTGCTACAACCTTTTCCGGTCCATGTTTTTCTGAAAATGTTGTAAATCCTCTCACGTCAGAAAAAAGAACTGTGACCTTTCTACGTTCCCCGCCGAGTTTTGCTAGTTCAGGATTTTTAATGAGTTCATCCACAATCTTTTCGGTAACATAACTGGAGAACATGCCTCTGATTCTCTTCGCATAACGTTCCTCTGTAGCATACTTATAGGCATTGATGACAAGATAGATTAAAAGTATGTTGTTAACTGAATAGCTTGTGTCAATCCACAGATTTTTCATGAAAAACAACTGATAAGACGTTAAAGAAATGGTGGCAATAAATACAAGAGATAGCAAGGCACCCAATATTGCCTTGAGGCGTACTATCAGAAAAGAGAAAAGCACCCCTGTGCCTATGATAATGAGGACGTTTAGAAGATTTGTAGACTTTGTGATAAAATCACCACGAAGAGCCGATGCTATGACGCTGGCGTGTTTTTCTATCCCTGGCATGGCCGGTGATGTGGGTGTTACGCGCAAATCATAAATACCAACAGCGGTGGCACCGACCAAGACTGCTTTGTCCTTGATTGCTGAATCATCGATTTTTCCTTCAAAAAGGTCTGCTACAGATATAACAGGAAATGTTCCATCCGGCCCGTAGTAATGAATCAATGTCCTGTTCCAGAAATCAGCAGGAATAAATCTATCCCCTAACTGTACACCTTTGGCTGCATTCAAAATCATAGCCTCCATAGGAATGCCGAGATACAGTCTTGCAGTTTGGATATCGATTGAAGGGTATAATTCCCCATCATATTCAAACGCAAGCACCTCCCATCTGAGTACACCATCTTTGTCAGGTATCATATTTATACAGCCAAGGGTGTTGGCGGCAGCGGTCAGATTGTCAAGAGGCATAAGCACATGCTGTCCACTTATAGGGGGGAAGATTTTAAAATTATTTGAATCACGTACCATGGGATATGCATAATCAGGAAGTACGTCTGATTTTGTCTTTTTCTCTGATTGTTTGAAGTCAAAAACAATCGGCAGGATCACATTGCCAGCCCTTTTAATTGATGATGCAAGGATTTTGTCGTCTTTTGACGGTTCACTGAATATAATATCCATCATGATAACCTTGGCACCCTTATCCTTGAGCAAATCGATAAGGGCAGCAATCTTGCTTCTGTCCCATGGCCATCTACCAATCTTCTCAAGGCTTTTGTCGTCAATCCCGATTATGACGACCTCTTTTGGAGGGGCTGTATGGCCGCGGATCTTATATCTTGTGTCGTATACAAGCAGTTCAAGTCTTTCGAGCGGAAGAAACCTGATGATTGCAAGTGTGGTGAAAATAGCGGTTATCAGTAGACCTATTGAAATAGGTATCAACAATTTTTTCATTCTGGTTTTAATTATGCAATATTTTTAAAACTAAGTTAAGCTAAAAAACCATATCCAACAAAATCTCGTCAGAGGCAAGGATAATTGTAGGATCGATATGGTTTTTAATATTACTGATTGATAGGATACAATCGAGGTGGAGTGCTTTGCTTTTGTTGCATTTTACTGTGTGAAGAAAAAACACAATTAAATTTGATGATAATAAATTACTATTGCAAAAGCTATCGAGATATGGAACAATCGTCCTATGATAAAATATTTCATATTAGCTTTAATTATTCTGGTAACTCTCGCTGGCTGCTGAGCCCCTTAAATCCCGACGGGTCGGGAGGTGTTTAGCTTTGTGTTGCTATATGTAGGCAATGAGGTGTGTCATTACCCATAAGCTTAAGCGTTTCATAGTAGATAGAATAAATCGAGATCCTAAGGTAGTTTATTCTTCGTATCCTGTTATCATGCCCTTCACGTGGGAATGAGGTTTTTCTCCCAGCGTTGCCATATAAATATGCACTACCAGATAAAGAACAAAAATATAGGCGGTAGCGACGTGTATTGCGTCGAGGATTCTCAGCCCTCCAATGGTTTTAATCAAGGAAAAAAAGTAGGTTATATCGCTGAAAAGGATTCCTGTAATAATAATCAAAGGTGTAAAAACAAACATTACAGAAGAGTAGGCAAGTTTTTGCATAGGGTTGAATTTATTGTCCGTTGATGGAGAAAAAGGATTTTTTTTGCCATTGAATATAAAAAACACATAATAAAACACCTGTGGTGGCATACCTTTTATATCTTTTAGCCTGAGTAGATAATATTTTATCAGGCCGCCTGTTATAATATAATAGAAAAACCAGAATAAAAAGGAGGCAGTCATGGCAAAACCAAAATACTTATGCAGAAGCACAACTGTTCTGTAATCCTGGATAATGTTTATGGAAGGTGTTCTCAATTGAATGCCTGTTATGATAAGCACAAAAACAATAAATGCATTTGTCCAGTGCCATATCCTTATAGGCAGGGGATGGAGGTATATTCCGCTCATCTTTTCACCACAACCCTTAAAATTATGTGAATAATTATGCCTGAGAATATTAGGAGGGCTAATATTATCCCAATAAAGTCAATCAATTTAAAGCCAAGCTCATCTATTATCTGGGACCTGTCTTTCCGTCCAGCTTTAAATACCCTTGTAAAGTCAGCCGCTTTTATCTTCTCTTCACCAAGTAGGCACATATCGATAAATATGGACGATGGGAACGCCGAAATTACAGAACCTTTAACAGGTATGTAAATCGATTCCTCTTTTTCGGGGATAGAAATAAAAAAGGATTCATAAAATGGCGCCTCCTCTGAATGACATGTTGCGCAAACCTTACTTTTCGTATTCTTTTCAGAGTAGTTATGATGAACTTTGGTTACAACTATCGAACTTATTATCGCAATGTCTTTCCCGAATATCTTTGTCAATTCAAGAAAAAAATGTGCAAGTTCCTCACTACGGATGGTGCCGTCCGCGTCTTTATCGATAAAATCTTTAACATTTATCCCTTTTCCAAATGCTTTTTCGAGATCACTGTATTTTATGGGCAATCGAACACCGTTTTCTCTGAGCGCAAGACTAAGCACCATGCTCTTCGTAGAGTCGGGACTGTGGCATGTGGAACATTCGAGGTAATTAAAGTGTAAAACAGTATTGGGAAGCCATTTGTGCATTTCAATATAGTCTTTGTGGCAACGAACGCAGATGCCAAGCCTGTCAGGTACCCCCAACTCCTTGTATGCCTTCGTGTAGTGCGGATTATGACAATCCGTGCAAAGCGCAGCACCCTTCTTTGAATGAACGGTATTCTTGTACACGCCGTATAGTTCATCGTGGCATGTTATACAAGTGCTGTCGCTTATGCGTTCCTGTGAAACATGGCAGTCAAAGCATTCTATGCCTTTTTTGCCGTGAATTGTGTGTTTGTAATCTTCTATTGAAGGCAATTCCGGGATGAATATTTTTGGATCTGCAGAAAATACAGACGGACTTACACCTGATATAGTGATCTTTGCATGCTGGAATATTCCCTTTTCGTTGTGGCAGACATTGCAGGAAACAGGTTTTTTCATAATGGAGTGCGCATTCGATATAACAACATAGTGTTTCTTTTGCTGGTGTTTACCTTTGTATTTATTTAGAAGTATTGTCTGAAGGTTGTCCCATTCAATGCGGCTTAAAAATCGGTTCTTGTCGGGATCTAAAATATCACGGCTTATGGATGTCTTTTGGTCTATTTGAATATTTATAAGCATATTGCCCTTGGTCGTTTTACCGTGACATGCAAGGCATTCCATTCCTTGGAGATGTTTTTCTTTTGATGGGAGAGAGTCATGAGAAACGCCCACGTGGCAATCTATGCAGTATTTCTTTTGTCTTTCTATAAAATGTACATCATGGCAGTCTTTACAGGAAAGATTCTTTTTATGAATAGAGCCTTCATATATATCCGATGTTTGTTTATGGCAGTTATTGCATGATGGTTTTTTGAGTTTTTCATCATGCGGCAACGATGTGATATCGCTGTGGCATTGGATACATTTGTTGTTTCCGTGTTTGAAGGTTGTGAATTTTTCGTGGCATCCAAGGCAGTCTTCAGTGGGTATTGTGCTGTGTGAAAGTATAGGAAACAGGATGAGAAAAAACAAGATGAATATATTCATCACACCAATACTATCACAGAGGACCAAGGTTGTAAAGATTCCATTAACGTTAATTTCTATTGGGTTACACCTGAATGAATGGCCTTTACCTCATAATGTTGAAACATTAATCAAAGCCAAGGTAAGTTTTTATTTGGTTCATCATAAAACGGCACGAGAAGACTTTTTTGATACCGCTTATTTTTCATTTTTTTTGAATTCACTTGATTTGATCATTTTTGTCAAATACAATTACATATTGCTTCACATTATCAAATGAGGAGGCTACCTTGGTCGAGCAAAAACACACATATGCGTCTTTATCCTTTTATTTGTTAACTGCATTATATTTTATGTTTTTAATCGGTATTATTGTGTGCACGCCTGCAGAAGCTCAAAGGGTCTGGTATAAGGACTGCGTTAATGCCTCCGTGGGGTGGGGTAGTCCTGGAGCCGTCGATAATTACGGGAGGTTTACCATACCTCAGATGAGTACGGCAACACAACTGACATTCAAAAACGAGGACCCTGGTGGAACATATACTAAAACTACTATAGATTATGCAATATACTCGGTGGCGCAAAAGGGGCGACTTTTTAATCCTGTCACGCTACCGGCAGGGGAATATCAGCTTTCTGCAAGCGGAAAGCCGGGGGCTACGGCAACACTCTGTTATACGCTGGTAAGGGGCGGCAGGGCATTTACTTCACAACCCAGCACGCCGACAGGTTCTTATAAATGGGTATACTTGGGCATCGGAGACTGTACCGGTAACGATGTGGGCGCAACACAGAACTCTTCTGCCCCTGATAATGCAAAATGTAACGCTTCTTTTGTCGGGAAAACGGCAGTGTGCTGGGACGGAAGTTCTCAGAAACACTACGGATCTAAAAATGTATGGTGTACATACAAAAACATAAACGCAAACGCATGCACAGGCGGGGGAAGCCCGGGTCATAAATATGTCTGTGTGGCAAAAGGCCGTTCTTACACATCTGTTCCACCTGCATCACAACAATGTCCCCCCGGGCCTTACAATATAAAGGTAAACCTTATAAAAAAAGACTTTACGGTTGTGCAGGATGAAAGTGGGCTTTTTAACGTACCTCAGGGTTGTCAGGGTATGATAACGTACTTTTTCTGGCAGGATGGAACACCCGGCACCGGCAGAACAACACAGATAGGGCCATACAATATCTTTTCTCACACACAGAATAGATATGTTGCGACACCGATATCCCCACTGCCCCCAGGCCAGTATAGGTTTATGATTGGAGGCCATCCTAATGCAACGGGGACCATCCAGTACACCCTTGCCCCTGCAGGGACACTACCGGCAGGTCAGATTCAACCTGGGCAGCCGGCAGGTCAGCAACCTGTGATTCCTCAAGCTCCCGCAAAGGTTGACGAAGCATTGGATATCTTTAAAAAGGCAAAGGATCTATTCAGTAAATAATAAAATATTGAGTGCAAAACGCGCAAGACGCATAACCATCATGCCAGACCATACGCGATTTCTATTCTTTTGTCGTAACCTTTCTATAGTGCGCTGTCTCTTTCCACCGTCGTTATCATTAAACATGCCAGTTTTGTCTATAATTCAACCAGGAAGACACCCATTTTTTATGTAACCCTTCATCTTGGTCTTTTATAGCATTGACTCTAATTTTTGAGCGACCCTCATCGAGATAAAAGTAAAAGAAATAGCTAAGGGTGCAAAACCTGCTATGTCGTCAAATACAAGAATGAGTAACCTGATGTTGTTGACATCAAAAAAAACCTTCGAGGGAAGCATCGTCAACCATTCAGTCGGCGCTTCATCCAGAGACAGACAAAGGTATAGAGCAACTCTACTTGTTAACCCTTTTTTATCTCTCCGATTGGCAATACTGTTCTGCCATGGACTTCATTTAGCACCTCTGCCATTGCAAGATATATTGCAGAAAGCCCACAGATGATTCCTTCCCATCCGGCAAAAACCCCTATACTGTGGCTACCCGTCCAATCCCTTATGGCAAGGAGCCAGAACAGCACGGTTAGACTAAGAAAAACGAACTGGATGACCCTGTTTTTGCCAAAGGTGCCGAACCACATAAAAAATGTAAAAATGCCCCACATAAAGAGATACCAGCCAATAAATGATTCAGAATTGCCGGGAAGGTTCTTAAAAACAAGGATAAATACCAGCGTCCACCAGAAAAGACCATATGATGTAAAAGCAGTCACACCAAAGGTATTGCCTTTTTTGTACTCAAGAATACCCGCTATAATCTGTGCGAGTCCACCATAGCATAATCCCATTGCAAGAATCATGGATCCTATGGGGAAAAAGCCGGCATTGTGGATATTAAGAAGAACTGTTGTCATTCCGAATCCCATAAGTCCGAGTGGTGCGGGGTTTGCAAGTTTTTCTTCCATACGAGGTTCCTCCTTTTGATGGTTGTTTTAATCCATCTCCAAGATAAGCTCCCCTTTTTCACCGCTTTTTGATCAATGTTGTTGATAATTAATAGCGTCAACATTTTAGTCAACGTATCATTAAAAGAACAATTCTCATTATAGCACTCATTCACCAATAAATCACCACATATTCATAGGCTGATCATATGATTTTTTATTACAACCTTCATTTACAGGTCAGGTTGCCAGTCAAGTTTTTAATTGAATTGACAACATAGCCTAATATATTCATAATAATTTTTTACCGCTTGCAACTGTACAGATATTGTGGATAAATACTAAAAACTTTAAAAAATGACGCTACCAATTGGAACATTAATAACCTTTTTCATGGCTTCGATCCTGCTTGGCCTTGCACCAGGTCCGGACAATATATTTGTGTTGACACAGGCTGCATTACATGGAAAACGTTCTGGCTTGACCATTATGCTCGGTTTGTGTACAGGGCTTATTGTTCATACCATAGCAGTTGCCCTCGGAGTAGCTTTAGTTTTTCAGACATCGGTAATTGCATTTTCTGTACTTAAATTTATTGGTGCAAGCTATCTGCTTTACCTTGCCTGGCATGCCTTTCGTGCTTCTGCACAAAAAATCCAGAATAGAGACGACGGGATTGTTGATTTTCGTAAATTTTATCTTAGAGGCATCATAATGAACATCACAAATCCAAAGGTATCAATATTTTTTCTGGCATTTTTGCCACAGTTCACCGACCCAACTAAAGGTTCCGTGACACTTCAGATACTTTTGCTTGGGGGTTTATTTATAGTAGCTACAATCTTGGTGTTTGGGGGTATTGCAGTTCTTGCCGGTGCACTTGGTCAACTACTGACCCGATCGGACCGCACACAAAATATTTTAAACAAGATAGCAGGAACAGTATTTCTTTCCCTTGCCCTGAAGTTGGCGATAACACAGAGGTAAGACAGGATTCTTATGCCCTATTTGAGCTTATTACGTTTTTGTGCTTATTAGTCTGTCGATAATGCACAACATGTTTCAACGCCTCTGCAACTCTCAAAATGTTGCTTGGGGTTGCAATTTTTATAAAATTATTGGACAGGCGTTAATACTATTGTTAAAATTGTATCGAATTCATTGGCGGAGAGGGTGGGATTCGAACCCACGGTCCCGGTATTAGCGGGACAGCCGATTTCGAGTCGGCCCCGTTATGGCCACTTCGGTACCTCTCCTTAATTGAAAAAATCTTTTCAGTAAATCTTCGCTTTTTTCTTTTAAAACACCCCCCCTGACCTCTACCTTATGGTTAAGGGAGATGTTATTTACATCGATAAGTGAACCGAAAGCACCCCTTTTTTGATCAAAACAGCCAAATACAACGCGTTTTAACCTTGCCTCCATGATTCCACCAGCGCACATAATGCAGGGTTCCTTCGAAACATAAAGGGTGCAACCCAACAACCTATAATTCCCAACCACCCTTGATGCCTTATCAATCGCAATCATCTCTGCATGGGCAGTCGGCGAGTTATTTGTTATTGTAAGATTATGGGTCTTGGATATAACCTCATTTTTTGAAGAAACAATAACTGCCCCTACTGGCACTTCTTCCTCTTCAAATGCCCTCGCTGCTTCTTCAAGGCAAATTTCCATAAAGACCGAATCAAGCATTTTACAATATAACTGTGAAAGAGCATAAAATCAATGTTTTTACACAAAAACACTATTCGAACACAATGCCTTTAAAAAGGGGATTGCAAGACAGTGTAATTGCTTCCTTCATCTTTATAATATAACCCGGTTTTACCTCGTCCTTCCATCTGGGATATCCCCCTACCCACAGATATAACAACAATTCATGGAATCCAACCTTCTCGAACAGGTAATCGCCTATCTTAATTTCCAAAGCCTGTGAAGATAAACTCAATGGTATTTTTGTCAAAGGGACATAACGTTTAATAATACCTTCTATGAGGTTCCTGGTTTTATAACCTTCAGGGTTTTGTTTGAATTTGTCAGGTTCATGAGGAAAAGGAAAATAGCCATAAACCTCTCCAATAAACCCACTTAAATAAACCCCGCTTATCGCCGCCATAAGATTGCCTATATCATTTTCTTTCAGAACATAGCCATTCCAGTTTAAAACAGATATTTCATCCGGACTTTTTGCAGCTAAATCGGTGATATACAATGCAAAATCACTGGCAAAGAAAAAATAGTTATTCAATAGGATCATGTCTGTTTCAATGTTGAAGAAGCCAAAGGGGATTTCGCCATGACTCAACGATTTAAATAAAAGCGGCATAAAACCTCCATAGTTTTGATTCAGGGTTGAGAATATGCAACTCTCAAGCCAGTTTAAGTATTGAAATGATGCAAGCCCTTTAATTGCTCATCGGAATATATCATAATACCATATCTTCCAACCTTTATAATCCACTTTCTATAGGTTAATATTGTTTGTTCTACGTCTTTATAATGTGATATAAGATATTGGTGGGTGATTATACGATATACCTAAGGGTTGGCGATTATGTTTACCATAAAAAATATGCCCGTTGGGGTGTAGGGGTTGTGGTGGAAGAAAGAAGGTCAGAGGTGCCTGGTGGTTTTTGTTATGTGAGAATTAATTTTGAAGATGGTAAAATCAGGGTCTTTGACAATAACTATAAAAGTGTGAATTGCTGCTATTATGCGGGCATAAAGAAGATACACACCGAAGGATTGGAAGAACTCACAGGATTAAGGCTTGATGTGTCAGAGATATTCTGGCTTCAGGAAAGCTCAGGAAGCAAAAAATTATAGAGGCAAATATGGATGCAGGATTGACAAAATTTGTCCGCGGCGCCGGTTGAGCGTCAAAAATAGGTCCGGGCGACCTGACAAACATACTGTGCGGGATCGAAATACCATCTGATGCAAACGTAATCATAGGCATAGAAGGCTTTGAAGATGCCGGTGTCTATAAGATAACAGATGATATTGCCCTTGTGCAAACAATTGATTTTTTTACACCCATAGTAAACGATCCCTATTGGTTTGGGCAGATAGCAGCAGCAAATGCAATGAGTGATATTTATGCCATGGGTGCTGTGCCGAAAACAGCCTTGAACATGGTTTGTTTTGCAACGAAGAGATTTGATATAGCCATTTTAAAAGAAATCATAAGGGGAGGCGTTGATAAGATTAGAGAGGCAGGCGCAAGCCTGCTTGGCGGCCATAGCGTTGACGATGAGGAGATTAAATACGGGCTGTCGGTAACTGGCATAGTACACCCAAAGAAGATCCTTAAAAATGAAGGCGCATTGCCTGACGATGTGCTCGTTATCACAAAACCCCTTGGCACAGGCATATTGAACACAGGAATAAAGGCAGAAATGCTTAGCAATGAGTCGATTGACCATCTCATACATATAATGGCAACACTAAACAAGAAGGCTGCTGAAGTTATGCTTTCAGTTAGAACGCATGCGGCAACAGACGTTACCGGTTTTGGTCTTGTTGGTCATCTAAAAGAGATGATAAAGGAAAATATAGGCATTGAGCTTTTTGCCGACAAGCTGCCCTATTTTCAAGAGGCCGTTGATTTGGCAAAAATGGGTCTTATCCCGGGTGGTCTATACAGGAATAGGGATTTCTATAAAACATATGTAAAGTCTGAAAGAGATGATTTTTTCTATGATATTATCTTTGACCCCCAGACTTCCGGAGGCCTTCTCATGGCTATCCACCCAGACGATATCCAAATATTGGAAGAAAGGGCATCGAAACTCCAACTTGATTATTGGGTGATAGGCCGTTTCGTAGCAGAGCCAAAAGGGCAAATCCTTCTCTCATAAAGCCATGAATCTGAAAAAATGATAATTCTATATGGTCTATAAAGTGTTTTTTCCAGCGTGATGTTTATTTTTATTTATCTTCCCTTAAATATAAAACCCCTATAAAACCGCATACAAGTCCAATTATCAGAGAAAAGAAACCGCCTATAGAACCACCAACATATATTAGATAGGCAAAGAAAAAACCTGAAACACAAAGCATCAGGATTGCCTTTATCTTGTTGGACTTTTTATATTTTGTTTTGGGTTTTTGTGTTTTAATGGTCTTTTTTGGTGTCTTTTTACCCATGCACTATTTCACCTGATAATATTATATTTTTCAAAAAATTTTGTCACACCTTCAACATATAGCCTACCAGAGATGAAAATTCCATCGTTGTGTCTACCTTTGATTGCAAAATTCTTTGGGTTGTGATGCCTTTTCGTAGAGTGCCTTACCATGTTCAAATGGGACAATATCATCATCCTGGCTGTGGATAAAAAGTTTTGGGTAGGATATTGAACCAAGCTTATCTACTGAGGCGTATTCATATTTCGATATAAGTCTGACAGGAAGCCATGGATAATACTTCTTAGCCAAGTCAGGTAGTGAGGTAAAACTTGACTCAACAATCAGGGTGGCAACCCTTTTTCTCTTCGCAAGTTCTGTTGCGATTGCACCACCGATAGAATAACCAACCACGATGATATCCTGTGGATGCATTTTATATTCTGTTACAAGAAAATCCCAGGCGGCCTCTGCATCGAGGTACGTGCCTTCCTCGGAAGGCGAACCTTCACTTTTTCCATAGCCTCTATAGTCAAAGGAAAGAACATTGAATTTTAAATCATTGAAAACTTTTATATGTCCCATGAAGTGGGATAAATTGCCGGCATTGCCATGGCAGAAGATAACGGTTTTCTGCGCATCTTTAACGGGAATATACCAACCCGAGATGATAAACCCGTCCTTTGTTCTAAATGTAACGTCCTCATAATAAAGGTTTACGTCTCGAGGGGTTTGCGAAATTTCTTTTTCTGGGAAGTATACAATGCTGTCCTGTTTTAAGTACATAGCGCCAACGAGAAACGAATAAACGGCCAACAAAATTATTGAGGCTGAAACCATAGCTTTTTTCATTCTTAATTTAAGATAGCAAGCATTAAAGGCTCTTTGTGGTAGTCTTGTCCCTCAATGATATTATATCTTTTGGTTTGCACTTTGCGTGTCTCCAAACACCATTGCCAATATATAAACCATCTTTTTTAATCCATCTGTGGCATACATAGCAGATATAGCGCTTAAGTTCTTCGAACAATGGTTCTTGGAGATATATATTTTTTTTCCTTGGCATATTGATGATTATGGAAGCATATACCCTGCAATCGAGAATTGCAAGACAAAATTTAATGCAAATTATTGGTATATATTTATCCCCCCATGCTATATTTGTTCGTATAAAAACCTTTTTTATTGAACAAAATATTCTAAAGAGATTATTTTATGTTGCTGAAAAGACTTTTTTTGAAAATGTAATATCCTATGAAAAAATCAGAAAAAGGGGTGTTATATGATCGACATTAAATATATTAATGAGCTCAAATCAATATTTGGTGATGATTGGGTCTCTGAGGGTACATCTATAAGGGAACTTCATTCTCATGATGAATCGTTTCATTCGCATACCATGCCCGACGTAGTTGTATGGCCACATACAACCGAACAGGTGAGTAAGGTTGTAAAATGGGCAAACGAAAGGGATATGCCTATAACGCCATGGGGCGTTGGAACAAGCCTTGAAGGAAACCCGATACCAGTACATAAAGGTATTTCAATGGATTTCCAGGAGATGAATAAGATACTTGCCATCCACAGAGAGGACTTTCAAGTAGATGTGCAGCCAGGTGTTGTATATAAGGAGATGAACAAGATATTGGGTCATTATGGACTTTTTTTTCCGCCTGACCCCGGTGCAGCAGCGACAATAGGTGGTATGATAGCTAACAATGCAAGTGGCATACGAACCGTTAAATATGGCGCGACAAAAGATTATATAATGAAACTTACGGTGGTTTTGCCTGATGGTCGGATTATTTACGTGGGGAATCGGGCAAGGAAAAGCTCTTCAGGATACAACCTTTGTTCCCTTTTCACCGGTTCAGAGGGTACCCTCGGGATTATCACGGAGGCAACCCTTAGACTTTCAGGATTGCCCTCGAACTTTATGGCTGTGCGGGCAGTTTTTCCAACGGTTCTTGATGCAACAAACACTGTTTTTAGCATTATGAGTTCAGGGCTTGTGCCGTCGGCTATGGAATTCCTCGATGACAAGGTTATTGAAATACTGAATCGAGACAGGGGGATTTCGCTACACGAAATGCCGACCCTTTTGATGGAGTTTAATGGGTTCAGTGCAACAGGACTCAAAGAAGAAATGGGCTATGTTGAAGAGATATGTCTTGAAAATAGATCTGTTTTTTTAGATAAAGGTATCGGGGCGGCAGAAAGGGCTCGTCTATGGGAGATGCGTCATCTCACGCTTGAATCTATCAAAAGGTCTCACGCAGGTCTATTGCCGCTTATTATGGATGTGGCAGTGCCTCTGTCGCGCTATAGTGAAATCGTCGCCTTTGTCAAAGAAGAGGTCAAGAGTCTTGTTGCTTATATATTTGGCCATGCCGGTGATGGAAATGTTCATGTAGTTGTTATGGGAAACCCGGACGATATTGAAAGATGGGTGTTAATCGAAAAGGCAAACAGGAACATCGTGCTAAAAGCCATTGAATTTGAAGGGACATGCACAGGTGAACATGGTGTAGGAATAGGTAAACGCAGATTCCTTCCAATCGAGCACGGAGAAGGGCTTGCGTTGATGAAAAATATAAAAACACTTTTGGACCCGAACAACATCATGAACCCAGAAAAGTTTTTCATGTAAGATTGACAATCCAATGTCTATAAATGTTTTTAGTCTACTTGTAATCATGTGTTGAATTTCTCATATCTTTCATTGACTTGTCTTTTGGTTCAAAATATAATAACCACATAATGAATGAATTGATAGAACGGTTCCTTCATGAAGATTTGGGTATAGGAGATGTTACAACGGACTCGATTGTACCGTATGACAGTGCTTCGGAGGCAGTAATTATCGCCAAAGCCGACGGTATAATAGCCGGACAGGTTTTTGCCTGTGATGTTTTCAAGTTCCTTGATGAACATATCGAATACATAGAAATAAAAAAGGATGGAGACCATGTAAAATCAGGCGAGAAAATCACCATGATAAAGGGCAAAACCAGGGCAATCTTAACAGGGGAGCGTTTGGCGCTTAACATAATGCAACGTCTCTCAGGTATAGCTTCGACAACAAGGGCATTCGTCAATGCAGTCGTCGGCACGAAAGCCCGTATTCTTGATACACGAAAGACAACGCCAGGCCTACGTTTATTTGAAAGGTACGCTGTTAGAATAGGCGGTGGATACAATCACCGGACGAATCTTTCCGAGATGGCACTTATTAAAGAAAACCATATCACAGCGGCAGGTTCCATAAGAAATGCTGTCAAAAAGATAAAAGATTCCAGCAATGTCCCCATTGAAATCGAAGTAAAAAACATGGACGAACTTAAAAAAGCGATTGAAGAACAGGTTGACAGAATTATGCTTGATAACTGGACTATCGATGAAATTGCAAAGGGGGTTGAATTCGTAAGGGGCAGAATTCCTCTTGAGGCGTCGGGGAATATGACGCTCGAGCGTGTGCGTGATGTAGCGAAAACAGGTGTTGATTTTATCTCGGTTGGTCTTATCACCCATTCATATAAGTCATTGGATTTAAGTTTATTGCTGAGGGAATAATCCATTATGGATTCAAAAATACCAAAGAATATCGAAGAGATATCTGAAAAAATAAGGGCTTTAAAGGCTGATTCAAAAGGTGATCTATTGATTTTAGCCCATTTCTATCAGCATGACGATATAGTCAAATCAGCGGATTTTGTTGGAGATTCTCTGCAATTGGCACGTGAAGCCACTAAAAGAAAAGATGTAAGGTATATAAATGATATTCGCAACCAATACAAAGACATAAAGATCGCTGTTCATCCGGAGTGTGCGCCAATCGTATGCCAACGGTCAGACGTCGTCGGTTCGACAAGCCTCATCAAAAAAACGGTTGAAAACTCACCAGAAGGCTCGATCTGGGCGATAGGAACGGAGTGGAACCTCGTAAATAGATTGAAAAACGAAAACCCTGACAAGACTATACTGCCTCTTAAAGAGTCAAGGTGCAATAGTATGGCAATAATCGACTATCCCAAGCTTTTATTAACCCTTGAAGGCATATACAATAAAAGCCCTGTGGGTGTAGTTAGCATACAGGGAAATATTAAAGACGATGCCAGAACTGCCCTTAATAAAATGTTGGAGATTGAATAAAATGAATGACCAAAAACATTATTGTCATATACTTATAATAGGTTCTGGTATTGCAGGTCTTGCCGCTGCCATAACTGCAGCAGACCTTGGCCTCGATGTAATTGTTATAACAAAAGAGAACGATCTAAAGGAATCTAATACAAATTATGCTCAAGGCGGTATCGTATGCCTTGGCGAAGACGACTCACCCGACCTTTTAATCAACGACATTATTTCTGCCGGTGACGGCATATCCAACCCCGAGGCTGTTAAGATACTTGCACATGAAGGGCCTATACTTGTTGAGCATTTTCTCGTTAAAAAAATAGGCGTGCCGTTTAGACGCTCTGAAGGCGGCTATTTTGAATATGCCCAAGAAGGCAGCCATTCTCGTCGCAGAATCCTTCACTGTATGGACACAACTGGTATGGCGATAGAAACCTCGCTTGAAAAAAAGGTGAAGGAGATGAAAAATATACGTATTTTTACGAATTACACTGCTATAGATCTCCTTGCCTTGCCACATCATTCAACAAACCCATTATCGCTGTACATGGAACCCCAATGTATAGGGTGCTACGTTCTGAACAATGAAAACGAAAAGGTTGAGAGGATATTTTCATCCTATACAGTACTTGCAACAGGTGGACTTGGCAGGATTTATCTTCACACGACAAATCCTCGTTGTGCAACGGGCGATGGTTTTGCCCTTGCCTCGAGAAGTCTTGCAAGACTCATCAATATGGAGTACGTCCAATTTCATCCTACAGCCCTTTTCCATAAAGATGCCGACGCCTTTCTTATTTCAGAGGCACTTCGGGGAGAAGGCGCAAGGCTTACAACAAAAGACGGAAAGACCTTCATGGAGACCTATTCTCCATTGGGCGATCTTGCCCCAAGAGATGAAGTGTCGAGGGCAATTTACGAAGAACTTATCAGGAGGGGTGATTCCTATGTCTATCTTGACATGGCCAATTACGGAGATGTTGATGTAAAAAAACGCTTCCCTGCGATTTACGAGAAATGCCTCTCTCTTGGTATAGATATCTCTAAAACACCTATCCCTGTGGTGCCTGCTGCACATTATAGCTGTGGCGGCATTCACGTAAATAAATGGGGGCAGACCTCTATCAAGAATCTTTATGCCATTGGGGAGGTCTCTGCAACGGGTGTTCATGGTGCAAACAGGCTTGCATCTACGTCCCTTTTGGAGGGGCTTGTGTGGGGAGTCAGGGCAGCCAGAAACATAGCTGCCAATTTTGAAAATAAAAAATCATATAAAGAGTCCGACGTACCAGCATGGATATACCCTGACAACGAGGAAGAGGCGGATCCGGCGCTAATTCACCAGGATTGGTTAAATATCAGGTCAACTATGTGGAACTATGTCGGTATCATACGGACGGTCAAAAGACTTGAACGTGCAACGGCTGATCTTCAATATCTGTCAAACAGGATATATGACTTCTATAGAAAAAGTCATCTGACACCAAGGATTTTAAGTCTTAGAAACGGCATAAGCACTGCCTTGGTTGTGGCAAAGGCTGCATTAACAAACAGAAAAAGCAGGGGCGCCCATTTTATAACCTGATATTTGATTATAAGCATATAAGTATTTACATCGCGCGATCCAGTTTTTCAGTAAAATAACAAGGTTCACCCGCATTGAACCTTTCCATTTCGTTTTCATACCATATTGATTGTTCTTCTATTTTTGTTTCGAGTATACCAATGTCAACTCTTTTTGTATCTATCATCAGATTCATGTCATGCGTATCGAAAGGCAGGTTTAATGCCTTTAAAAATAAAACATACTGTCTGAGTGCGTCAAAACCTTCCGATTTATTTTTTCTGAGCATTAAAAGTGATTTATAGCCAAAAATTCTTAAGCGGTAATAACTGTTCCTGTCAATTTTTTCTGCCCCTAAGATGGAAAGTTCGGCGTTTGCCATGTCACCTGTTTTGTAATATGTTGAGCCGAGAAGAGCAAATGATGCTGAATCCTGTTGTGCCTGTGATGCCCTGATGAAATATTCCTTTGCCTTTTCAAATTCTTTGTCCTGGAAAAGTATTTTACCTAAAAACATTTCTTTTGAATAGACAGCGTATTGCGTACTACATGAAGAAAAAATCGACGCAGCCAAAATCATTAAACAGATTATTGTTGATGTCTCTTTCATTGTCATATCGCTTATACCTCCGCGTTTTAATAAAATTGTTTTTCAACTGTTTTGATTTATCCGTTCTTTGCCTTGTCCCCCGAAAATGCAGCGGTTAGAGATTTTTTTTGTTGCGAAGCGCATAAAAGAAAAGTATTTCATTCTTTCTCATCTTTGCCTCGCGTGCCATCAGGGTTTGGGTATCGGCATCTCTATGCGAATTCGTATCCCTATCAAACCCAATCCATCTCTGATGTGTATATAGTCCAAATGGTTATTGCCTTTTAGGAATGCTGAATATGAATTATCACGGAATGTTATCAAAATATATAAAAATATCTAATATGACATGGAGGTTTTGGGTCATTATATCACAAAAACCGTAAAATAAATAATTGTTCCAGATCGCATTTGGTATATGTTTGAGGTTATCTTTTCTATCACAAAAGGATAACGGTAGCTCAATTATTACAGCGTGTGGAAAAAACCTTGTTTTTCTGATAAGCTAAAGGGTCATTTTCATATAAAAGAAACTAATGGATAAGTTTGACGTCATAGTAATCGGTGCTGGCCATGCCGGGTGTGAAGCTGCTCTTGCTGCTGCACGTATGCAGGCAAAGACACTTCTTTTGACAACCAATCTCGACCACATTGCATTCATGTCCTGCAACCCTGCCATAGGGGGTTTGGGGAAAGGACACCTTGTTAAAGAGATTGATGCCTTAGGTGGCGAGATGGCTAAAAACATCGATGCAACAGGCATCCAGTTCAGGGTGTTAAACATGAAAAAAGGGCCTGCCGTTCGATCAACACGTATACAGGCTGACAAGATCAAGTATGCGATCAGGATGAAACATGTACTCGAACGTCAAAAGAATCTTTATATAAGACAGGGCATAGTGGAAAAGATCATTGTCGATAACGGTATCGTTTTGGGCGTTGAAATGCAGTGGGACGAAAGATTTCAGGGAAAAAGCGTTATAGTAACTACAGGGACATTCCTAAGGGGTCTGATACATATTGGACTTGAGCACTTTGAAGCCGGTAGAATGGGGGATGCACCCTCGGTTGGACTGTCTTTTTGTTTAAAGGAATTGGGCTTTGATATGGGGCGGTTAAAGACAGGAACCTGCCCAAGGCTTGATGGAAAGACGATAGATTTTTCAAAACTTGAGCCCCAATATAGCGATGATCCGCCAAAGCCATTTTCTTTTCTCACCTCGTCGATAAACAACCAGCGCGTGCCATGCTATCTCGGATATACAAACAGCTATACACACGAAGCGATAAAATCAGGTTTTGACCGATCACCTCTATATACAGGAAAAATCAAAGGGACAGGTGTAAGATATTGCCCATCCATAGAAGACAAGATAATGCGTTTCAAAGAAAAAGAGAGACATCGAATATTTATTGAGCCTGAAGGGCTTGACACTGTGGAATATTACCCTAACGGGCTTTTTACGAGCCTGCCACTTGACATACAGATAAAAATGTTGAGAACAATCCCTGGCCTTGAGTATGTCGAGATTACAAGACCTGGGTATGGCATAGAATACGATTTTGCATACCCTACGCAACTTTATCCAAGCCTGGAGACAAAACTCATAAAAAACCTCTATTTTGCAGGCCAGATAAATGGAACGACCGGTTACGAGGAGGCTGCGGCCCAGGGCATCATGGCAGGCATTAATGCAGTTCGTAAGGTTCGCGGGGAAGATATATTTTTTTTGAAAAGAGATGAGGCATACATTGGTGTTTTGATTGACGACCTTGTAACGAGAGGGGTCGATGAACCATACAGGATGTTTACATCGAGGGCTGAACACAGATTGTTTTTAAGGGAGGATAACGCAGATTTGAGACTCACGGAAAAGGGTTATCAAATAGGCATTGTCGATAGAAAAAGATACGACAAGCTGGTCGAAAAGAGACAAAAGATCGAGAAGACGCATGGATTGCTGAGGTCAGTAAGGCTGAAACCGATGAAGGAAACAAATCAGACATTGAAAAATCTTGGTTTTGATGCCATAAAGAACCCTCTAACCCTTGAAGAACTACTTCAGAAACCAGATGTGAAAATTGCGGAGTTGATATCGATTGATCCAAGATTAAATGATATAGAGGAAGATGTAGCCTATCAGGTGGAATTAAATGTAAAATATAGGGGCTACATCGAAAGACAAAATGAAATGGTAAAGAGAACGAAAAGACTCGAGGACATAAGGATTCCTCCTGACCTTGTTTACAGGGATATCTCTGGTATTTCAAATGAGATTGTCGAGCGATTTACAAAGGTTAAGCCCTTTACCTTAGGACAGGCATCCCGGATTCCTGGGGTAACACCTGCAGCAATAACTGCACTCATGATCCATTTTAAAAAGACAGGAATTTTGAGGTAAACAGACAATTTTAAAGACTTTGTAACAGATAATAAAAAACTGACGCCTTTTGGTTTTGTTTTTGTGATCTGGATATTGTAATTTAATCGTATTTCCATCTTTTTGCTGATGGGGGGTATGTGTAAATATCTATGTTGATTAATTCTTTTGCTGATCAAGGAACGTTTTGCGATGAATAATATGGAAGAGAATAAAAGGTTTGTTACTGAGTGGCTTGTATCTCAGGGTGTGGATGTTTACGGTATTGGTGATATGTCACTTTATGGCAGGGAAATTTTGGGACTCGATGATGCGCTAAAAGAGAGGTTACCGTTTGCTATATCATTAGGCCTTGTATTGGCGAAAGGTGTTCTTGATACAATCATCGACGGACCGCATCTTTTGTATTTGCATCATTACCGACAGTTAAATTATAGACTCGACATGCTCGGTTATCTTTTATCGAGGGAGATTGAAAAAAGGGGTCATATAGCACTGCCTTTTGCGGCATCACAACTAATTGATTGGAAAAATCAGAAGGGGCATATTTCGCACAAACATATAGGCGTTGCTTCCGGTTTGGGTTGGATCGGTAGAAACAATCTGCTCGTGCACCCTATTTTTGGTTCTCATGTTAGGTACAATACTGTTTTGACGGATATGCCGCTTATTGCCGATACGGTACTCAACACAAATTGTGGTAAGTGCACAAATTGTATTGATAAATGCCCGGCGGGTGCGATTAGTAATGAACCATCAGAATTTAATCATATGGCATGTTACGATATGCTGACGTACTTTAAAAACAAAAGGAACATCGGTCATCATATATGCGGTATATGTGTACGGGCATGCATGGGGAAACGATTGTGCATATACAGTGCTGTATAAGGGTGCTATATGCAACAACCTTGTCAGGTGGACACTTGTTGTATGTGCCATTGAAAGGATGAAAAAAGGAGGCCTTCGGGTGAAGGCCATTCAGGGCTACTACATTTAGAAATAGGAGCCAGGGATCCAAGGGGTTGAGCATCCGAGTGGTTCACGTGGCCCCTGAAACCCTATTCTTTGATGTCTTTTATCTTTCTCTTAACAATCTTTCCTTTGTCTTTCGGGAAGTCTGCCTTTAAATAGACGTTTTTCTGAAATATCTTTGTTACCTGTCCTTCCATCTCTTTTTTCGCAAAAGTAAATTTGACTTTGTCTCCTACGTTCATTGTCTCCTCCGTTTAGTTAGGCGCTTTTAGATTCTGTTTTAGTTTCGGTCTTTGCCTCGGTCTTTGCCTCGGTCTTTGTTTCTGATGAGTCTGTAGTGGCGGCAACATCTGTTTTTGTCTCTGTTTTGTCTGCATCACTTTTACCATTATCAGAGTGATGGCTTTTTCCGGTTGTGTCTAATGGTTTTTTATAATCTGTAGCATACCACCCTGTTCCCTTAAGCTGAAAAGAACAATTTGAAATTAATTTGTTTAGTTTGCCCTTGCAAAACTTGCATTCCCTTAATGGGTTATCGCTGATTCTTTGAAATATTTCGAACCTTTTACCACAGTCTGAACATATATACTCGTAAATAGGCATTTTTTGAACCTCCATACTTCTGTAAATCTTTTTGTGAAAAATATAAACATTGTAAAGGCCATCGTCAAGGCAATTCAACCAACCGGGGTTGTTACAACTTGTTGATCAATTCTGGTTGTCCAGATCTCGCTTTCAGTTGTATGCTCCGAGCGGTTTACCCTGATAACATTTTGATTCCGTTCAATCTTCTGACTAGCCACTGGGCTTCGAAAAAATTAGATTGGCTTGAATACGGCCTGGCCGCTTTGCCGTGTCATTGCAAGTGATCTTGGGGGAGCGTGGCAATCCCAAACCCGCATCATGATAACATGGAACATGACAATTTGTTTGTGTTTTTCATACTGAAAAGCGGTTGGTTGGCTACCCTTCAATGATTAAAACGGCATCATATACCGTATGACGGAATTCATTTTGTTAAACACCTTGAAAAACATATTGTTTTGGAAATAGTATATGCATAGTTGAGGATGATTTTCAACAGGCTTTATATTTTGCAAAGTCTGGGATCAACGCTTATATTATTGGGCATCCATGGAATGTTGGCAGGATGGGTCGAAAAACATGTTTTGGGGAACAGATTGTGAACATCTTGTTAAAAAGTTTATGAACATGCAGGTGGCTATTGATGGCATGAAACGGCAGGCATAATCATCTTGTGGATCCAAGCTTACTTGGGAACCCTGCCGATAAGATGAGATGTATCATGTGCGACCGATCTGCGTTTAGGCCAATTTTATTTGTCCGAAGCCCAGTGATAAGTTCAAAGATTGAATGGAAGTGAAGCTTGCAAGCATAAAAAAGCGCAGCAGGGCCAGGAGGGAAACGGCATTTCGGCGAAATCATTATTCATGTTGCCTTCATCTATTGTAACTTAAGGGGTCTTTTGTAATCATTCGTTAATATTTTTTGATAACACCGCGTATTCGAACCCGTCGACAAGCGCCAAAAAGGATGCCATATTGATGTTCTCGGCTATTTCTGTAACACTCCATATTGTTGTGCCATCAGTAAACACGATCGCTACCTCCACTTTGGCAGAGGTTCCAGACTTAGCATCGTGGACACGCGCCGAGTAATCAACGAGTTTTATACCCTGAATTACCGGAAAGATCGATGAGAGGGATTTTTTTAATACATTTGCTAATGCGTCAACTGGTCCCACGCCTGTCGATGCCTCATGGGTTTCGCTGTTGTCAGTTTTTATTATGACTGTTGCCTCAGGTCTCACTCCGTCATCAATGAGCCTGTAAGTGCCAACAATCTTGAAAGGTTTTCGATATGTTTCCAATGAACGGAGAATATTCAATTCTTTTGTTGCATCGATAATATTCAATAGTCTTTTCAAATTTTCCACACCTTTAATGTTTCTTAAATTTTTTGCAGTCCAAACCTACAGCTATGGGGTTTGTTCTTGATCGAATCTTGATAGCAACTTTCTTAAGGGCTTTACCTTGAATCATGAGCTATTGGATTGTACCGCCTTTTACCTTTCTCTTTTCTTCTTCAATTAACAACTTGTAGTCGATTCCGTCGACAAGTGCCTGCCAGCTTGCCTCAATGATATTTTCCGACACACCAACCGTACTCCAAGAATGTTTACCGTCGCTGCTTTCTATGAGTACCCTCGTAACTGCCTCTGTTCCGTCCTTTGTAGACAATACCCTTACTTTGTAATCCACAAGATCCATCTCCTTGAGTTCCGGAAAGAATTTATACAGGGCTTTTCTGAGTGCACTATCAAGCGCATTCACAGGTCCTTTGCCAAGAGCGGCGGTATGTTCTATTGTGTTGTCAACCCTTACCATGATGGTTGCCTCGGACACCGGGTGGTTTTTTTCTTTTTTCTCGACAATTACCTTGAAACCGATCAAGTCAAAATATTTTTTATGTATGCCTATAGATTTCTTTATAAGAAGTTCGAGGGAGCCTTCGGCCCCTTCGAACTGATATCCATACATCTCGAGTTCTTTAACCTTTTTGAGCACATCTTTTGCGAGCTTTTTATCTTTAGCTATATCGATGTTGAATTCTTCGGCCTTTTGGATAATGCTGCTTTCCCCTGAAAGGTCTGACACAAGGATGCGTTGAATATTTCCTACTGTGTCAGGCTTGATGTGTTCGTATGTTTCAGGATTTTTTCTTATAGCACTTACATGGATACCACCTTTATGCGCGAATGCGCTTTCGCCAACAAAAGGTCGGTGCTTATCGGGCATCAGGTTTGCCATTTCATCTACAAAAAGGCTCAACCCCCTCAAATGCTTCAGTTTATCCCTTTCAATACCCTCGTAACCCATTTTAAGGATAAGGGATGGTATGATAGAGCAAAGATTTGCATTTCCACAGCGTTCACCATATCCGTTTATAGTGCCCTGCACATGTCTGCATCCTGCGTTTACAGCCACTAATGTATTTGCAACGCCTAACTCGGAATCATTATGTGTATGTATCCCGAGTTTTGTGCCTATCTCCTTTCTGACCTCTTTGATGATGTTTTCTATCTCGAAAGGCATGCTTCCGCCGTTTGTATCACACAATACGACAACATCAGCACCAGCATCTGCTGCAACCCTTATAACCTGGTTTGCATAAGGTGTGTTTCTTTTATAGCCATCAAAAAAATGTTCAGCATCAAAAAAGACAGTTTTGTCATGTTTCTTCAAATAGGATATTGTTTTTTCTATCATCTCCAGATTGGTGTCAAAGCCGACCTTCAGGGCATCTCTTACATGTAAATCCCAGCTTTTGCCAACTATAGTGACGTATTCAGTGTCGGCCTCGAAAACTGCCTTTAGAATCTCATCTTCTTCAGGTCTTGTATTGGGCTTTATTGTACTGCTGAATGCAACAATCTTTGCATTTTTGAGCATAAGTCTTTTGACCTCTTTAAAATAAAGAAGGTCCTTTGGGTTCGAACCTGGCCAGCCACCCTCGATAAAATGTATGCCAAATTCATCTAACTTTTCGGTGATCCTCAGTTTGTCATTTAAGGAAAAGGCTATATCCTCTGACTGGGCACCATCTCTTAAGGTAGTATCATAGAATTCAATCTTCATTTTTCTTCGATAACTGCTTCTGAGTCAAGTCCAAAAGTACTATGAAGAACCCTTACGGCAAGTTCTCCGTATTTTTTTTCAACAACACATGAGATTTTGATTTCTGAGGTAGTTATTGCCATGATGTTAATACCTTCTTCCGAAAGCACGGAAAACATCTTTGATGCTACACCAAAATGCGATCTCATGCCAAGACCTACTATTGATACCTTCGCTATATCTTCATTTATTGACACACTGCCTTTACCTAATGCCCTGACAGCATCTTCCATAACCTTAAATGCCTTTCTGCCGTCCGTTTTTGCAACAGTAAAGCTTATATCGGCAAGGTTGTCACGACTTACGTTTTGCACTATTACATCAACAACGATATGTGCATCGGACAAGGCCCCGAATAAATGTGCAGCAATGCCCGGTTTATCTGGTACCCCTGTGACCGTTATCTTCACTTCATTTTTGTTGTATGTAACGCCTGTAACTTCCATCTTTTCCATATCTGAAACCTCCTTGCATACTAGTGTTCCTCCTCCATCAATGAAGGAAGACTTTACGAGAATCGGTACATTATATCTTGCTGCGAACTCTACAGACCTTATCTGTAATACCTTTGCTCCAAGGCTTGCCATTTCGAGCATCTCTTCATATGATATTTTATCAAGCCTCCTTGACTTATCACATATGTTTGGGTCAGCCGTATATACACCGTCCACATCTGTATATATCTCGCAGAGGTCTGCACCGAGTGAAGCGGCTAGCGCAACAGCAGACGTATCTGATCCGCCCCTGCCAAGGGTTGTTATGTTGCCTTCTTCGTCTACCCCCTGGAACCCAGGAACAACTACGACCTTACCCTTGTTAAGTTCAGACATGATATGGTTTTTCTCTATGCGTGATATCCTTGCATTAGTATAACTTGAATCGGTGATGATTTTTGCCTGATAACCGAGCAATGATATAGCATCACAGAACATGGTTTTGAGTGTCATAGCAAGAAGCGCAGATACAACCTGCTCACCCGTTGAAATAAGCACATCGATCTCCCTTTCGTCAGGAATACTGTTGATACTATGTGCCATATTGAGCAGCCTGTCTGTCTCTCCTGCCATGGCTGACACTACAACAACAATATAGTTGTCCTCTTCACGGTATTTTATGATTCTCTTTGCAACGTTCTTTATCCTTTCGAGATCCGCTACTGAAGTGCCTCCATATTTTTGTACAATAAGCATTCTTACCTCCATCCTGAGTTAATTAGCGTGGAGCATCAATCTTTACATTTCCTACGCTTTCTTTTACGACTCAAAAACTGTTACAACCCTTTCGTTTTCATCTATCGCTTTAATATCGATCCTTATTGCCCCATGCCACCAAGTCGCCCTTTCTGACCATTCTACCACAACGATACCGTTCTGAAGAAATTCTTCTATCTGAAGGGCCTCAATTTCTTCACCTTCGATCCTGTATAGGTCGACATGACACATGTCAAAGCAAGAACCTTCATAAAAATTCATCAATGTAAAGGATGGACTTACAACATAAAGCCAATCCTTAACACCTATTCCTTTTGCAATCCCCTTTGCAAGTTGTGTTTTTCCTGTGCCAAGACCGCCATAGAGGGTATAAAGCCCACCTCTTTTTGCATGATTTCCTATGTATTCGCCTATGTCCCATGTGTCAGAGAGACTTTTCGATATAAACCCTTTCCTTTCCATCCTTTAAAACCTTAATTGCCCTGCCTGTTCCAACGATCAAATCGCCGGCAAGCAAGTCCATATCCGTATTTGTTTCCAGCCAATCATCGGCGAGATATCCATGAAGATACATACCCAAAAGTGACGATTCTGTAAGGCTATACCCTTGTGATGCAAGCCCACCTATAAAACCTGTCAAAATATCACCACTACCGCCTTTTGCCAATGAAGGGTTGCCGGTCGGGTTTATATAAACATTTCCATCAGAACTGAAAAAGATCGATCTGGCACCCTTCAAGACAAGATTTACATTATTGTCTTCGACAAATTTTCTACCACTCGTTATTCTGTCTTTATTGATCTGCCTTGGAGATAGATTGACAAGGCGGCCGAACTCTCCAGGGTGGGGGGTTAATATAGTGTCTCTTTCTAACCTGCCAAATATGTCTACATTCTCCTTGAATGCGTTTATCCCGTCGGCGTCAATCACAAAAGGTTTTGCAACATTCATGTATATCTGCCTTACGAACTCAGTTGTTTCTGGCTGTTGCGAAAGGCCTGGTCCCATGATAATTATATCCTTATCTTCGACAAACTCTTTGACCTGTTCATAACATGACATAGTGAAAAATCCTGTACCATCGTCTTCGACCGGGTATGTCATGACTTCGGTCAACTTGGCCTCCATAATGCTGTTAAGACTCGACGGTATAACAAGTGTTACAAGGCCCGCACCGATCTTCAGCGCAGCAAGCGATGTCATATATGCAGCTCCTGTTTTGCCAGGCGAACCCGCAATAACTACAGTATGCCCATAGGTGCCCTTATGGGTCCAAGGCGGTCTCTCTTTAATAAAGCACCTCAACATTTCCCCATCTATTAGTTGTGCATCTATCCCAAGCGTATCCTCTATGAATGTTGGTATAGATATATCAATAACAGTAACCTTCCCTGCATGATACCCGCCTGGACAAAGGATATGGCCAAGCTTGGGATAGGCATAGGTGAATGTATGGGTTGCCATAACTGCAATCCCCATTTCCAAGCCTGTTTTTCCATCTATGCCTGAGGGTATGTCTATCGCCATAACAGGTTTGCCTGACTGGTTAATCTGTTCGATAACAGCCCTTTCTTTACCTTCAACTGCTTTAGAAAGGCCTGTTCCAAATATGGCATCCACTATAATATCGGCATGTTTTATGCCAAATTTGAAGGTGTTAAATTCATTGTCAAGCTCGACGATTTCTCCGTTAAGGGACTCGTATAGTTTCATATTAAGGGCAGCATCGCCTCTAAGATCTGATTTTTTACATAGCAGAAACACCTTTGTTCTGTAACCGTCTCTCAAGGCGTAACGTCCAACTACAAAGCCATCACCACCATTATTGCCTCTACCGCATACAATTGCAATTCGCTTTTTTTCTGAAAGATAGCGTTCTTTTATAAGTCGATATGTATTCCTGCCAGCGTTCTCCATAAGAACTGCAGATGGGATGCCCCACGTTTCTATGGCATATCTATCATACTTTGCCATACGCTCAGGTATCAGTATTTTCATAAATGTCCCCGCCATTTTTGGCTTTGTTTTGTTCAATAGACATTTTTCGCCGTTAAATCACCACTATCGATACCGCATAAGCCTTTTCGTGTGATATACTCACCCCATCAAATATTTTTCCCTGAAACTCTATGTATGGTTTTCCTTCTCTTTGAAGCACATTTATGTCCTTCCAGGCAAGCTTCTTTCCTGTAGCCTTCATGAACGCCTCTTTTGCAGCAAACCTTCCGGCAAGCGATTCATCTGCAGACCTTCTCTGTCTTGCGTATGCGATTTCCTCTTCTGTAAATATCTTGTAAAGAAACCTGTCACCGTATCTTCTCAATATATCTGTTATTCGTGATACATCCACGATATCTATTCCAACCATAATTGTTCCGAAAATCTAAAATTATACCACGATAAAATACCACAAAAATTGTTGTTTTTAAATGGCATATTTGGTTACACAGATAAAAAATCAATATTTACTCTCGAAAGGATAAACCACAAAAGACCTTTGACAAAAAAATATTTACCTTTTTGTTGCTTCGACGAGGCAATCCATCCTGTCACCTTTCCTTACAATCTTGATATCTGAAAATCCAACCTGTTTTAATGTTTTTTCCACTTCAGGAAATGTGTAGGTGCCTCCGCCTGTTGTATTGACCAGCATGTTGATAGCAAATATAGCACCTGAAACCGGATTTGTCCTCGTTTCATCCATTATATGGTCTCTTATTAGCAAAGCACCTCCAGGCTTTATTGCTTTATAAATCTTTTTGTATAACAGGATGTTTTCTTCAGGGCTGTTCTGGTGAATGATTGCAGAAAGCAATGCCAAATCACAACCTTCTGGAAGGTCATCGGTGTAAAAATCGCCACTAACGAACCTTAGTCTTTTATCATACCCATAACTTTTAAGGCGTTTTCTGGCTATAGGAATAACCTCCTTTAGGTCAAACAGAACTGCCTTCAGTTTCGGATATCTCTCAAGAAATGCAATTGTATAGGTACCGGATGCGCCGCCAATATCGAGTAGACATTCAAAACGCTCCGCATTATAAGATTCAACGATATCCTCAGACAGGCTTCGACCGATTGCATGCATAGCGCCAATAAACGCCTCTGTGCTCTTTTTGTCTACTCTCGGCGTTGCGCCATGTCCACTTTTCCTGTCTTTCACAATGTCGGTTAGCGAACTCCACGAATCCCACAGGCGGTTAAAATGAAGGGCAATTGGAAGAACGGTTTCCGGATGGTGAGATGAAAAAAGCATACCCTTTTCGGTATTATGGTAACGGTCTTTTTGTTTTTGCAAATACCCAACAGCGACGAGACTATCAAGCAACCTCGTTAATCCTTTTATGTCAAACCGTTCTTTCTCAGCCATTTCCCCTATTGTCAATGGGGATTCGAGTTTCGTGAAGATATCAAGCTCCGATGCGGTCAGAACAATACGGTTTTTCATAAAATTCATCAATTCAGACATAACATTTTGAGGATTTTCCATACAAAACCTTTTTTATATGATGTCAGGTTGTTCAATTATTACACAGTATAATATAATTTGCCCATTATCATTTCAAGTGAATTAATGCAATGCCAGGGGAAGGCATTACATGCGGTACCCCATTAATCATGTAGAATCTTGACAGTTCACAACATGTAGAATATATTCAATAAACATGCTCAAATTCATTAAGCAATCGACGATTATGTGTGTAGCTCTGTTGATCATCGTCGTTTTTGTAGGGTGTTCAAAAGATCAGTCTGTAATTGAAGGGAAGGTAATCGACGGCGCTGGGCAGCCCATGTCGGGCGTAAAGATTACAGCCAAGCAGTTCAGACCGATAAAAGGATATGAGAAGATTGAAACAATAACCGATTCAAATGGGGTCTTCAGGCTTGCAGGTCTTTTCCCTGTGTCCGAATATTCGATCGTACCTTGGTCGGACGATTGGACCATATCAGAAAAACCAATGGTAAAAACAGGATTAAAGGGTAAGATAAAAAGATTGGCCTCGCCGATCATTATAAGGTTCACTCTTTTAAAAAACGGCATTATCAATGATTCCCAACTTGGCGCACAGTGGCTTCCTGCATCAGACAAGCCTATGGATTGGTTTCAGGCAAACAGATATGTTGAGAACATCTGTCTGAATGGGGGGGGATGGAGATTACCCACAAGGTCAGAACTGAAAAGTATATACGATGTTTCAATGAAAGGTGGCGCAGATCCATTTTTTAGAATCAATGAAAATTGGGTGTGGACATCTGAAACCCAGGGTGATTCAGCGTGGTTTTGCAGCTTTGTTTATGGTCGCGAGGGTACGATATTCCAAAAATACATAGGCAGCTACGGTCGTGTACTTGCAATACGAAACAAGATGTAATACATATTTCAGGGCTCAGGGTTGGATTATATGTCCTTTCCCTTGAGCCCCGAAGTCTGTTATCTATTTGTTCTTAATTACTTAACAGCTTCTTTTATCTGTGCAACAATCTCTTCGCTGCTCAATGAACTGATGGTCTTGAGAAGTCCCTCTTTCTCATAGAAGTTTATCAATGGTGCAGTTTTTTCGTTGTATGTTTCAAGCCTTTTTGTAATGGCTTCTATTGTTTCATCTGCACGCTGAACAGCAGGTGAACCACACTTTACGCATTTTCCATCTGGTGTCGGTGGTTTGCTCTTTATGTTATAGATCTCTTGACAATCAGGGTTTGAGCATGTCCTTCTTGTTGTTAGCCTGTCGAGAATCACATCTTTGGGCACATCGAGATTTATAACCCTGTCCAGCTTGATGTTCAATTTGGCAAGCAGTTTTTTCAAGTCCTCCGCCTGTGGAATGGTTCTTGGAAAACCATCAAGCAGAAATCCTTTTTGACAATCAGGTTCTTTAAGTCTTGCTTCCATAATATCCATAATAAGCTGATCCGGAACGAGTTCGCCTCTTTCCATAAAACCCTTTGCGGTTTTTCCGAGTTCTGTACCAGCCTTTACAGCATTTCTCAAAATATCTCCGGTTGATATCTGTACCGAACCATCATATTCGGTCAACTGTTTTGCCACCGTACCCTTGCCGGCCCCAGGTGCGCCTAATAGAACAATTCTCATCTCGCTTCCTCCTTTGATAGTTTCTTTTTAATATGTTAATGACAATAATTATGCGCTTGCTAAACAATACATTGAAAAAAGAAGCCTGTTTCTTTCAGATATTTTAATTTTACCTACAAGATATCTATTTGTTTTTTGCCTTCTCCTTTTTTTCTTTCCTCTTCTCCTTTAATGATTTCTGGGCAACCTTCTTTGTTTCGCTTTTTGGTTTTTCCTTTCCAGCCATAAATACCTCCTATTTGAGTATTTAATTAACCGGGGTTCTAACATGCCCCTCATATCAGTCGTTGTTTGATTTTAACAGATTAAACATAAAAAATCATCGATAAAATCTGCATGGTTCTCGTTCATATCTGACCACCCTACAATCCTACAACCCTTGTTTTGGCATTGTGAAATAAAAGGTTGCACCGTTGTTGAGTCTTCCCTCTCCCCACACCCTGCCACCGTGTCTGGTAATGATCCTTTGAACAATGGCAAGACCAATGCCTGTGCCCTCGTATTCATCAGCGCTTTGAAGTCTCTGGAAGACACCAAAAAGTTTGTCTATATCCTTCATGTCAAAGCCTATACCATTATCCTTGACATAATATGTGTTAAAATCCTTTTCTTCGTAAGCACCTATCTTAATTACTGCAAGGCTACACTTTCTGCTAAATTTAATGGCATTTGACAGAAGGTTTACAAAGACCTGATGTATGAGAGAGGCATCCCCATAAGCGCTCGGGATATGATCAACATTAAACTTGATTTTTCTTCCTTGATTTACCAGTTTGAGCTCTGAAAATACCGTCCTTGCAAGGTTTTCCATGTCAATGTTGGCTGAATTAAATTCATGACGGTTTAGGCGTGACAGACTAAGCAGGTCTTTGATCAGTTGTTCCATCTGCTTGGTGCTTTTTTCTATAGCATTCAAATATTGCTGTGCTTTACTGTCAAGTTTGGGCAAGTATTTTTTTATAAGTAATCCGACAAAACCCTCAATTGTTATTAGTGGGGTTTTCAGGTCGTGCGAAACAGAGTATGAAAAGGCCTCGAGCTCTTTGTTTGCGGCTTCAAGCTCTGCTGTTCTTTCTTTAACACGTCTTTCGAGTTCCTCATTTAATATACGGATCTCTCTTTCAGCGTTTTTAAGGTCTGTTATATCCATAAAGGAAAGAACGCTGTTATTGGTCCCGGGTATTAAATCTACAGTTATGTAAATGTCACGTACATCCCCGTTTCTGTTTTTAAATCGCAATTCATAATTTTTTGGAACTGCCTCAGATTTTATTCTGCGCAGGTGATGATAATTAAGCATTTTTTCAAGGTCATGCTTGATTATAAAATCCTTCCAACTTTTTTTGCCTTCTAATTCTTCTTTTGCATATCCTGAAAGACTTTCAAATGTCGTGTTTGCCAATAAAATTGTTGTATCATCCTGTCCTATGATGGTTGCTGTGCCGGTATTTTCAAATATAGTCCTGTACAGCGTTTCGGATGAATCTAATGCACTCTGTATAGACGCACATACAGTAGAAACATCACAGGTCAAATTTACCTCGTTTTTTGTATTTTCTTCTTCCAATTTCTATCCTTTCCCTTAATACATTAACGCAAAGAATGACAAATCGCAAATCTAAAATATAAATTCGAGAATTGATCAAAATCATGTTATAATGCACATTATGAAAAAGATCGTTTCTTTTGACCTCGATGGAACGCTTGTTGATGCAGGTTACGGCGATGTAGTCTGGAATCATGGAATTCCTGAAGAGTATGCAAAAAGACATCGGATGTCAATTGATGAGGCAAAAGATTATATAATCAATAAATACAACGGAGTTGGTGATGGTGATATCCGCTGGTATGAGATTAAATATTGGTTGAAGGAATTTGATCTACATGTGTCAGCAAATGAACTTCTCGATAGATTTGAATCGCATATAAAGCCAATACCACATGTATATGAAGTTCTTGATGTACTGCAAAAAAAATACATATTAATAGTTGCCTCAAATGCCGCAAGGATATTCGTGGAAAAGGAACTTCAGCATGCAGGACTTACAAACTATTTTGCCCATGTAATATCTGCCACTTCAGATTACAAAATGGTGAAAAAGAGAACGGAATTTTACACAAGACTATGCAATGCTCTGCGTATATCACCGCTTGAGATGGTCCATATCGGTGACCACCCTATATTCGATTTTGATACCCCGTTAAGCCTTGGTATTGAGGCATATTATTTTGACAGTCCAGGATCAGTCGCCAGATACCAGGGTAAAGCAAAAAATGGTGGAAATACTATATACAGTCTTAAGGAGTTAACCGGAAAACTGTGAAAAGGTGTTATAAGTGCGGTCATATTATTGAAGCAGAACCAATATCTTTTAAGGATGAATGTCCCGAGTGCAAGTTGGATTTACATGTATGTCTGAACTGTATGTTTTTTGACGAGGGAAAGGCAAACAGGTGCCGCGAACCCCAGTCTGATTATGTAAAAGACAGGGAACGCTCAAATTTTTGTGAATATTTCAGATTCAATAATGCGGAGACAATGAAAACCGGGAAAAAAGATGCGGAAAAAATGTGGGCGACGCTTTTCAAAAGGTCATGACATGTGACCGTCAACTCATGAATGTTTTTTCACGACACTGTAAATCATTCTTTCGTGCTTATCAATCCTCGTTTCGAGTTCATCAGAATATTGGGAAAGAAACTTTTTTAAACTTCTTTCACTATAATACCTTAGATGGGTTCTGTCATTCCATGCCTTTTTGTTAGGTACTGCAACCAGGATGTACGAGTCTGGCTCAAGTATTGAAAGTACCTTGTCCATCATTTTTTCAGGGTTTATCACATGCTCAAGTGTGTGGGAAATAATTGCTGTAGAGAATAACCGATCAAAGTTCATCTTTTCAATGTCTCCTGCAAGAAACTTTATACGTTCTTTACATTCCGGAAAATTGCTTGCATAAACCTTAGCCATTTCTATTGCAAGGGGTGATATGTCCACAGCGGTAATGTTGTAGCCTTTCATTGCGATGATTATGTCGATTTCTCCGCTACCGCAACCTACGTCCAGTATCTCGCCTTTAAGAAAACGCCTATCCGACAGAAAGGCAACAAGACCGCTGTCTTTCCAAAATTCAATCGTTGAAGCCTCCGGAAGAACCTTTTTTCTATAAGAATATGACTGATCATTGACAAGGATAAAATCTTCAGGCGAGATATCCTTTGTGACTCTTATCCTCGGGTCGTCGTCTATTCTCTTTTTTCTTCCAAATATACTCGATAGTTTCATCTGTCATCCATCTGTCTTGTAAATATGATTCTATACCGATCCCTGTCTACATCAAAGCACGCGGTACATTCGTTCTCGTTGCACCCCTGTGCATCAATTTCCTCCTTTGACGGCAAGGGTTCAAGATGTACCTTAAAACCTATCTCTTTATACATCTCAACCATTTCGGTTAATCTCGGCTCGCAGGCAACAAATCTTTTTGCCCATCCGGCATTGATAAGCTCATCTTCTCTCTTTGACATAGGCAAAAACCTTTATGTTCAAGTTTTTTATGATATGATCTTCTTTCTGAAGTATTCTACAGTCTTTTGCAGTCCTTCTTCGAGTTGAACGTATGGCTGCCACTCCAGAATGCCTTTTGCCTTAGTGATATCAGGACATCTTCTTTTTGGATCATCTTCAGGTAAAGGGCGAAAGACAATTTCCGATTTTGAACCAGCCAGTTCTGTAACGAGTTTTGCGATTGAATAAATGGATACCTCATGAGGGTTTCCGAGGTTGATAGGTCCTGGATAACCCGAAAGATACTGCTTTGTATAGTCGGGTTCCCTTGTATACTCTCCTGTTTCATAGTCCATCATCCTTATCAGCCCCTCTATCATGTCATCAATATAACAAAAAGAACGGGTCTGTGAACCATCGCCGTACATTGTAATTGGTTCATTTTTGAGTGCCTGGACTATAAAATTGCTTACAACACGGCCATCATCTGAACGCATCCTGGGGCCATAGGTGTTGAATATACGCACTACCTTGGTATCCACCTTGTTTTGCCTCATATAATCAAAAAAAAGCGTCTCTGCTACACGTTTTCCCTCATCATAGCAACTTCTCTTTCCAACAGGATTTACATTTCCCCAGTATTCCTCCTTTTGTGGATGTACATCAGGATCTCCATATATCTCACTTGTCGATGCCTGAAGGATTCGCGCCTTGACCCTTTTTGCAAGACCAAGCATGTTAAGGGCACCCAAGACGTTGACCTTTATTGTTTTTACAGGGTTATACTGATAATGGATGGGGCTTGCCGGGCAGGCAAGGTTAAATATCCAATCTGCCTCCATGAGGATGGGTTCTGTAATGTCGTGTCTTATCAGTTCGAATCTGTGATGGTTCATCAGGTGGCTAACATTTTCTTTATTGCCTGTAAAATAATTGTCGAGACATATTACCTCATGGCCGTCGTTTATAAGCCTTTCGCAGAGATGTGAACCTATAAAGCCTGCTCCCCCTGTTATCAATATCCGCTTGGGTGTATCGTATGTGTGATACCTATACATTTGGTCTTCCAATACATATATATTTAAAACCGTGTCTTGCCATAGATTTGGGATTGTACTGGTTTCTTCCGTCGAATATAATATGTTCTTTCATCAGCGTCTTCATCCTTTCAAAATCAGGTTCCCTGAAAGAAAGCCATTCGGTAACGAGGATGAGACCGTCTACATCTTTGAGTACTTCATACTGATTATTTCCAAACCTTATATTGTTATTACCTTCAAGGATTTTTGATGCCACACCCATGGCCTTTGGGTCGAACAAGTTACAAAATGCACCACCTTTCGTAAGCCTGTCAACTATATAGACCGAGGGTGCTTCTCGCATGTCGTCTGTATTTGGTTTGAATGCCAGACCCCATATGGCAAAGGTTTTACCTTTTATGTCATTGTTGTAATACGCCTCGATTCTTTCTGTAAAGGCAGCGCGTTGTTTTTCATTTATTTGCATCACCTGCTCCAGGATAGAGGGGTTATAACCATATTCCTGTGCAGTTTTAATCAGGGCACGCACATCCTTTGGAAAGCAGGAACCACCAAAACCTACACCAGGAAAAAGAAATTTAGGGCCAATCCTTGAATCACTCCCGATGCCCCTCATAACCATCATCACGTCAGCACCAAGCCTTTCACATATTGTAGCAATCTGATTCATAAAGGAAATCCTTGTTGCAAGCATCGAATTTGCCGTGTACTTGGTCATCTCGCTTGAGCGCACGTCCATCACAAGAAATGGTGCACCTGTTCTGGTAAACGGGGCATAAAGTTCACGCATGATCTCTTCCACCCTGCTGTGTTCAACACCTACAACAACCCTTTCCGGTTTCATACAATCATCAACAGCCACACCTTCTTTCAAAAATTCAGGATTTGAGGCGATATCAAAAGGGATATCAACCCCTCTCTCTGAGAGCTTCTGTGCAATTGTATCCCTGACCATTTCGCATGTACCTACCGGAACGGTGGATTTAACGACTACGATGCGGTATTTCTCGATGTGTCGGCCTATATCTTCAGCTACCTGCTTGACATACTGGAGATCAGCGGAACCGTCTTCGTCCTGTGGTGTATTGACACATATAAACACAATGAGACCGTGGTCAACGGCATCTTTGATTTGAGTAGTAAAATGGAGTCTTCCTTCCTTAAGATTGTTTTTGACCAGTTCTTCAAGATGTGGCTCATATATCGGTATTATTCCTTTTTTGAGATTTTCTATTTTATTTTCATCGATGTCTATACATATTACATCATTTCCTGTTTCAGCAAAGCATACGCCAGTAACAAGCCCGACATAACCAACACCTACAATGGATATACGCATGGAACCTCCTGTTTTTCTTTCTTTTACCCTGCAATATCCATGAAAGTCAATAGCAAAAGAATGTTCGATTCGAACGCTGTTTGATTTGATTTGCATTGCAATATAAGATAATTTTATGTTAAATTAAACACTTCAGAAGTGGGGTTGTCCCGCTTTTTTAATTTAAAGGTCACCGATGCCAAGGCGGGAAATAATAAAAAACATTGAAGATGCTCTGATGCCCATCCTGATTGAAGAGCGATTAGAGCTTGTTGATATAGAATTTTATCCAACAGGAAAAAGATGGCTTTTAAGGATATATATTGATAAGCCAGGTGGGGTTACAATCGCCGATTGTGAAACGGTAAACAGGGAATTTGGTAGGTTGCTTGACATTGAAGATTTTATCGAACATGCGTATACGCTTGAGGTTTCATCGCCAGGCATAACGAGGCCATTGAAAAAGATAGAAGATTATGAAAAAAGCATAGGTAAACTCTGTAAAATCATTACAAAAGAAACATTTTATGGAAAAATTGAATTTGAGGGTGAAATTATAAAAACTCATGACGATAAAGTTGAAATAAAAGGAAAGATTGATATATTTACCATTCCTATATATGCTATAAAAAAGGCACATTTACAGTTCCAGTTTTGAGGAGTCATCATGTACCATGGTTTGAACTACACAATAGAACAGGTTGTAAAAGAAAAGGGAATACCTAAGGAAACGCTCATTGATGCAATCCAGGAAGCGATCCTTTCGGCATCAAAAAAGAAATTTGGAAATCATCTCGACCTTGAAGCGCGTTATAATGATGAATTGAGTGAGGTTGAGATATTTCAGTTTAAAACCGTTGTCGAAGAGGTAAATGAACCTGATTCTGAAATATCCCTGGAAGAAGCAAAAAAACATGACCCGGAATGTATGGTTGGTGACAGCATAGGGATAAAAATGGATACCTCCAAACTTGGAAGGATAGCAGCCCAAACAGCCAAACAAGTAATGCTCCAGAAGGTCAGAAATGCGGAGAGTGATGTTATATTCAATGAATATAAAGGCAAAATTGGGGATATTGTAACTGGTATAATCCAAAGGATAGAAAAGAATCATTATGTGGTTAATCTTGGAAAGACGGATGCAATTATGTCTTTCAAGGAGACAATTCCAAGCGAAAATTATCGCCAAAGAGACAGGATAAAAGGCTACGTGCTTGAAGTTGAAAAAAATCAGAAGGGATGCACAATCCAGTTATCAAGGACCCATCCGGGTTTTCTCAAAAGACTTTTTGAACTGGAGGTGCCAGAGATTCAGGAAGGTATTATAAAAATACTTGCGGCAGCGAGAGAACCTGGGGAAAGGGCAAAAATATCTGTTTACAGCGAAGACCCTGATGTCGATCCTATCGGAGCTTGTGTGGGCGTCAAGGGTTCAAGGGTTCAGGCAGTGGTTCAGGAGTTGAGGGGTGAAAAGATTGACATTATTCCATGGCACAAGGATCCGGCAAAATTTGTCTGCAATACGTTAGCGCCTGCAAGGGTGTCAAAGGTGTACCTGAACGAGGAAGAGCACGCTATGGAAATCATTGTGAACGACGATCAGTTGTCGCTCGCCATAGGCAAAAAGGGACAAAATGTAAGGCTTGCTTCAAAACTAACAGGGTGGAAGATAGATATAAGCAGTGAATCAGAACTTGAAAAAAGTTCAAAAAAGGTTATCGATGAGCTTATGGAAGGATTAGAAGTAAGTGAAATCCTCGCAAGGGTTTTGCATGACGAATATTTGCGTGATGCTTTTGACATAGCAAAGCTTTCTCCTGAAGAATTAAACAAGATAACAAGCATCTCGATAGAGGATTGCGCTAGAATTATTGAAAAGGCAAGAGATTTAGCAAAAAAAGCAAAAAAAGAGGAAACAACGGTTTAATATGTCAAAAATCAAACTTACAACTCTCACAGACAAGATAGGCGATGAAGAAATATTGTCTAAATTAAAAAACATAGGTGTAAAAGTAAAAGAAGGCGGTAAAGAGGGTGCAGGACAAAAGCGTGATACCGTAGAAAAGGTTTCTGCTGCGGGTGAAACTATGGTTGAAAAAAGGGTTGCATCTACGATCATACGAAGAAGGGTGCACCCAGTCGTCCCTGCCGAGAAAAGAGAACCCAAAGAAGAAAAGATCGAGATAGAAACATCGAAGGAAGCCCATAAGGAAATAGCCAAAAAGACAACGGTAAAATCAGAAAAAATTTCTAAAATAAAAGAGGCAGTTGCGGTTGAATTAAAAGAGGTCAAAAAGATACCTGAACCTGAAACAACACAGGTAAGATTAGAACCCTTAATTGAAGAAGAGAAAAAGATACCACCTGAGGAAATAGGGGTAGTTGAAGCAAAAGAAAAAGAAATTGTACAAGAGAAAGACGAGATTTCTCTGGAAGAAAAACCAAAGGGTGATATCGAGCATATCGCTGAAGAAAAAAAGATAGAGATTACTAAAGTACTCGAAGAAGCCTATAAAAAAGACCTCGATAAGAATATTATTTTAGGTGATAAAGAGAAGGAAGAGGAAGAAAGAAAAAGAAAAAAGGCTGAAAAGCTCCTTAAAAAGATCGAAGAGCAGGAATTTGAAGAGCAGAAATTAAAAAAGAAAGGCGTTGTCAAGAAAAAGGTTGTGATCAAGGAGGAAGACCTTTATACATTCAAGAGACAAAAACCAAAAGGTGTTCAGTCAAGAAAGGGAAGAAGAGGGAAGGGTGTTGAAAAAAGGATCGAAGAAGAAAAAAAGATAGAGACAAAAATACAAAAAAGGACGATCAAAATCGGAGACGAGATACAGGTTGACACACTTGCGAAGAAGATGGGCATTAAGGCTCAGGATATAATCCTTAAATTATTGCCTCTCGGAATCGTGGCAACTGTCAATAAAAGCATAGATTTTGACACTGCATATCTGGTTGCAACTGAACTTGGATTTGAAGTTGAGAAATCCCTTTCCATAGAAGAGGCATTCCAGGCACAAGAAGAAGAACGAACAGAACACCTTGAAAATCTCAAACCAAGATCTCCCGTTGTTACTATTATGGGGCATGTAGACCATGGCAAGACCTTGCTGCTTGATACGATAAGACATACTAAGGTTGCTGAACGTGAGGCCGGTGGTATAACACAGCATATTGGTGCATACAAAGTAAATGTACACGGAAAAGAGATAGCTTTTGTTGATACCCCAGGTCATGAGGCATTTACAGCAATGAGGGCAAGGGGTGCAAAAGTTACAGATATTGTTGTTCTCGTTGTTGCAGCAGACGATGGTGTTATGCCACAAACCATAGAGGCAATAGACCATGCAAAGGCCGCGAATGTTCCTATTATAGTTGCAATCAACAAAATAGATAGGCAGAATGCAAACCCAGACAGGGTGACAAAAGAACTTGCTGATGCTGGGCTTGTTCCAGAGGAATGGGGAGGTACCACTCTTTATGCCAAAATATCGGCAAAAAAGAAGATAGGCATTAAAGAACTCCTCGAACTGATAATACTTCAAGCAGAAATGCTCGAATTAAAAGCAAATGCAGATAAAACAGCAAAGGGTATAATAATCGAGTCTGAACTTGATAAGGGACAAGGGCCGGTTGGTACTGTCATAATACAGGAAGGCACATTGAAGATTCAGGATCCTTTTATTGCTGGCACAATGTTTGGAAGGGTAAGGGCAATGATTGACGACAAAGGCCATAGGATCAACAAGGCGCCCCCCTCTACCCCTGTGCTTGTAGTTGGGTTTCAAGATGTTCCACAGGCTGGTGATCATTTTATAGTAACTACAGAAGAGAGATACGCAAAAGAACTTTCAAAATTTAGACAGGAGAGATTAAAACAACAGGAATTGGCAAAGAGTTCACGAACCACGCTCGAAGACCTTTATTCAAAGATAGGGGATTTGGAAAAGGCAACCCTGTGTTTAATCATTAAAGGCGATGTAAGAGGTACAATAGACGCTATCACCGAAACATTGAAAAAGATGTCCAACCAGTTTGTTGAAATTCAGATTGTCCATAGCGGTGTAGGTGCTATAACAGAAACAGACGTGAACCTTGCAATGGCTTCAGGGGCTATCATTGTCGGCTTTAACACGAGACCGATTAGTAAGGCACAAGCATTGGCAGAGCAAGAAAAAATAGAGATCCGTACATATTCGGTCATATACGATATGATTGACGATATTAAAAAGGCAATGGAGGGTATGTTAGCTCCAAAGATTGTTGAAACTGTCATTGGTAAGGCTGAGGTGAGAAAGGTGTTTAGCGTTTCCAAGATAGGTACTATTGCGGGTTCATATCTTACGGAGGGGAAGGCAACAAGAAACTCTATGGTAAGGGTTGTAAGGGACGGCAACCCTATGTTTACAGGAAAATTATTGTCTCTCAAACGTTTCAAGGATGATGTGAAAGAAGTACAAAGCGGTTATGAATGTGGAATCGGTATAGACGGCTACAACGATATCAAAGAAGGGGATATATTTGAATTCTTCATAGAAGAGAAGGAAAAACAATCCCTCGATGATTAGAATACATGGTTGTCGGCGTTTCAAGCATAGAAATATTTTTACCTGATAATCACTCTCTAAAGGATAAAAGACAGGCTATTAAGAAGATAGTAGAAAAGACGAGGTTAAAATTTAATATCTCTATTGCGGACATATCCCAAAATAATCTATGGCAAAGGGCTATTATTGGATTTTCTGTTGTCGGTGTGAAACAGGACCATGTGAACTCCGCGATAGAAAACATTTTTGAATATATTGAATCTTTGTATATCGGAAAAATAATCAATACAAGGACGGAGATCATAATAATAGGCAATGAAATATAGACGGTTCAGACTTCAGGATCTTCTAAGGGAGGAGATTTCTTCAATAATCCACAGGGACTTGAAGGATCCCGGATTAGGTTTGATAACTATAGTTGATGTTAGGGTTAATGAGGACTTGCGCTCTGCAAAGATACTTTATTCGGTTTACGGCGACAAGGCAGAAAAGGAAAAGACAAATGAGGCGCTCAAGAGGTCCAAAGGCTATATTAAGTACCTCCTCGGGCAAAGAATAAAATTGAAATACATGCCTGATATCCTTTTTGTTGCTGACGACACATTTGAGCATATCGAAAAGATAGATGGAATATTAAAAAGGGTTTCACATGCTTCAGAAGATTAAAAATATTATTGATAACGGCAATAACTTTCTCGTCACAACACATATTGATCCTGACGGTGATTCTGTCGGTTCTGCATTATCTATGTGCTGGATGCTCGAGTCTCTTGGTAAAAAGGCTGTTTTGTATATGAAGGATCAAATACCATACCGTTATGAGTTTCTTCCTGTGCCATCATCAATAAGACACGGATTGCCAGAGGAAAGTTTTGACGCAATATTTGTTCTTGATTGCGGAAGTCTTTCAAGGGTAGGTGAAGGATATGAAAAAATAAAAACACTGGGCAGGATCGTAAATATTGACCACCATGATACAAACGAAATGTTCGGAGAGATAAATTTAATTGATCCCAATGCATGTTCAACAGCCGAAATCATTTATAAGCTTCATAGTTCATTAGGTGTTTTATTGAACTACAACATGGGAATAAACATATATACCGCAATAATTACAGATACGGGTTCTTTCAGGCACGGAAACACAAATTCTAATGCTTTCCTTATTTGTGAAGAGATGTTGAGGCTTGGGGTAAGTCCTTCGTATGTGTCAGGCATGGTATACGAAAGTCATCCAAAGGAACGGTTCCGTCTATTCGGGATTATACTAACCACACTGGAGACATATAAAGAAGACACGATTGCGATTGCATGCGTAACGCAGGAAATGTTCAAAAAAACAGGGACTTCGAGGGAACATTCTGAAGGTTTTGTAGAACTTCTTAAAGAGATAAGAGGTATTGAAGTGGTGGTGTTGTTAAGGGAGGTCAACTCTAATAAATACAAGGCGAGCATGAGGTCAAAAGGTAATGTGGATGTTGCAGAGGTTTGTGGTTTGTTGGGTGGCGGTGGACACAAAAGGGCTGCGGGCTGTACTATTGACGGAAGCATAGATGAAGTAAAGGGAAAGATCAAAGAGGTGTTCAAGATATAATGGGATACAGGTTGTTTGAAAAATTGAGATCTTTCAAGATTATGGGTTGCCTGTGAACGGTTTCCTTATAGTGGATAAACAAATAGGTATGTCGTCCTATGATGTAATAAGGAGACTGAAAAAGATATCGTCATTCAAAAAGATAGGATACATCGGAACGCTTGATAGAAATGCGACCGGTGTGTTGCCGGTGGCAATCAATGAAGGGGTAAAACTTATCCCTTTCTTTGAGGACGGTGAAAAGGCATATAGGGCGAAGATTCTTTTGGGTGTTACAACTGATACATACGATATTGCAGGAAATATCTTGACGGAGACTAATACAGAAACTTATGAATGTTCAAATATTCAAAATATTTTGAATAGGTATAAAGGAAAAATAACCCAACAGGTGCCATTATATTCCTCAAAAAAGGTTCACAGAAAACCACTCTATAAACTTGTAAGGCAAGGAATCCCTGTAGAGGCACCAGAGAAAGAGGTAGAGATATTTAGTATAAAACTTGTTGATTATTCACATCCTTATGTGGATATCTATGTTACGTGCTCGAAAGGTACATATATAAGATCGCTTGCAAATGATTTAGGATTGGCATTGGGGTGTGGCGCAACGCTTTATGCGCTCAAAAGGACGCTCCACGGAGAGTTTAGTGACCAGATGAGTGTGAATATTGAAGACATCAAAAGCAAGGATGACATATTAAACTGTTTAATATCTTTGGAAAATGTTTTAAAATCTTTTAGAGACATTATTGTTGAGGAGGCGTTCGAAAGGTTCCTAAAAAATGGAATGCCAGTACCCCTTCTTGGTAATACAAGGGATTGGAATGACGGGCAATATGCCAAGATGTTGAACAGAAGGGGTCATTTAATTGGGATAGGAGTGGTTGATACAGATTCAAAAACGATAAAAATAAAAAGATTGATAAAAAATTAAGGAGGATTTTCATGTCTTTACGGAGTACAGAGAAAAAGGCTATTATTGAGGGATTCAGAGTTCATGAAAAGGATACTGGTTCTCCAGAAGTTCAGATAGCGCTTCTTACCGAAAGGATTAAGTTGCTTACCGAACACTTCAAGAAGTTCTCTAAAGACCATAATTCAAGAAGGGGACTGCTTATCATTGTCGGAACGAGAAGAAGACTACTTAATTACTTGAAGGCGAAAAACATCGATAGATATAAAAAGGTTATTGAAAGACTCGGTTTAAGAAAATAAATTTAATTCGACAAAAGGAAAATTTTATGGAAGAAAGTATTACAATGGATTATGCAGGAAGACCCCTGACTGTCAGCACAGGCAGACTTGCAAAACAGGCAGATGGAAGCGTATTGGTACAGTACGGAGATACAGTTGTCATTGTTACGGTTGTAGCGGATAAAAAGGAGTCTGAGAGGGATTTTCTGCCTCTCACGGTCAACTATCAAGAGATGTCTTATGCTGCAGGGAAATTTCCCGGTGGATTTTTCAAGAGAGAAGGCAAACCATCGGACAGAGAAGTGCTCATGTCACGCCTTATCGACAGGTCGATAAGACCTTTATTCCCCAAAAATTTTCGGCACGAAACACAGGTTATAGCCACTGTACTGTCAGCGGATCAGGAAAATGATCCAGCACTGCTTGGTATGCTCGGGGCCTCATGTGCACTGACGATCTCACAGATCCCCTTTGACGGACCTCTCGCAGGTGTAAAGATAGGAAGAAAGGATGGCCGTTTTGTTGTTAATCCAACCAACGAAGATATGGAAGAAAGCGATATAGATATAATAGTGGCTGCAAAAAAAGAAGCAATACTCATGGTAGAAGGTGCAACAAGATTCATAAAAGGTGATGACCTTATTGAAGCGATTCATTTTGGTCATCAGAGTCTTTTGCCTTTAATTGAATGTCAAGAAAACCTGCGAGCAAGATATGGTAAAGATAAATGGCTCGTTAAAGAGGAAGAAAATATCGATGAGTTGAAAAAAGAAATGAGAGAAAAGGTTGAGACTGAATTACTCGAGGCTTTTTCTATTCCAACAAAGCTGTTGAGAAAGGACAAGGAAAACGAAATTTTTGAAAGGCTTGTGTCTGATTATGCAGATATTGAAGAACCTGCCTTACAAAAGGCATTTGAAGATATAACAAAGGATATCTCCAGACAACAATTGTTTACAACAGGCAAGAGGATCGATGGAAGGCTGTCTAGCGAAATAAGAAACATCACATGCAGTGTCGGTATACTGCCCAGAACTCATGGTTCAGGTCTTTTTACAAGGGGCGAGACCCAGGCGCTTGCGGTTACAACTTTTGGTACCTCAGAAGACGAACAGAGGATTGAGTCACTGCACGAGGGAGAATCCTCCAAGTCTTTTATGCTCCATTATAACTTTTTACCTTTCTCGGTTGGCGAGGTGTCTATGCTGCGTGGGCCATCGAGACGGGAGATTGGCCACGGTAATCTTGCTGAAAGGGCGCTTTCACCGGCCCTGCCAGCTAAAGACGATTTTCCATACACAATACGAATCGTTTCTGAGATACTTGAATCTAATGGTTCATCATCAATGGCTACAGTCTGCAGCAGTTGTCTGTCGCTTATGGATGCGGGTGTACCTATCAAAGAATCTGTTGCCGGTATTGCAATGGGTCTTGTAAAAGATGGTGACAGGGAAATTATCCTGTCAGACATTTTGGGGGATGAAGACCATCTCGGTGATATGGATTTTAAGATTGCTGGTTCAAAAAACGGCATTACAGCAATCCAGATGGATATAAAGATAAAAGGCATTTCAAAGGAAACTATGTCGAAAGCCGTTATACAGGGACAGCAGGGCATAGAAAAGATTCTTTTAATTATGTCCGACACATTAAGTGCACCAAGAGAAGATCTGTCTCCATATGCACCGAGAATGTACACGATTAAGATCAGGCCAGAAAAGATAAGGGATGTTATAGGTCCTGGTGGTAAAATTATAAGGGGCATCATTGAACAGACAGGCGTAAAGATTGACATTGAGGATACCGGCATTGTTCGGATAGTCTCACCTGATGTACAGTCTGCAAATAATGCGATCGAGATTATTAAAAAGCTTACAGAAGAGGCAGAGTTGGGCGGTATCTATCTTGGCAAGATAAAAAAGGTACTTGATGCAGGAGTTATTGTTGAGATTTTGCCTGGCACGGACGGATTTGTTCATATAAGCCAACTTTCGGACGGTTATATAAAGAAAACAACGGACGTAGCAAAAGAAGGCGATGAGTTTATGGTAAAGGTCATTGATATAGAAAATAACGGAAGGATTAAACTATCCCGAAAGGCTGTACTTGTTGAGAATAAAGGAAATAAAACTAATCCTAATTCATAGAAATCTAAGCTCAAGCTTTTTTTCAATACTTCCTATATGAAGACCATGTCTAATGCTTTATGGCAAAAAAGACCTGTAATTAAATTTACTTACAACTTTTTAAAGGATGACAATTATTAATGTATAATAAAACCGTGCTTGATAACGGAATAACCGTTGTAACTGAATCAATATCATATTTTTCTACTGTTTCTCTGGGTTTGTGGTGGAAAACCGGCGGCAGATACGAAAATTTATCAAACAATGGCATATCTCATTTTATAGAGCACATGCTTTTCAAGGGCACTAAAAAAAGGAGCGCATTTGATATTGCAAAGGAAATCGATGCTGTAGGAGGTGTAATCAATGCCTTTACAGGAAAAGAGTACACATGTTTTTACGCAAGGGTACTTAGAAAAGATATGGATATTGCCCTTGATGTACTGTCAGACATGTCCAGAAATTCATTGTTTGATGAAGATGAAATTGAAAAAGAAAAATATGTGATTACCCAGGAAATCAAGATGATAGAAGACAATCCTGAGGAGTATATATATGACATGTTTAATGCATCTTATTACAAGAATCATCCTCTTGGCATGACAATACTCGGCAAAGAGGAAGTGATTGACGGGTTCAACAAAGACATGCTGACAGACCATTATTATCGCAACCATTCCCCTGATTCCCTTATCATTACTGCAACGGGCAGGATTGATCATAATAATTTTGTGAATAAGATTGACAGGTTGTTCGGTGATTTAAAGAACAACGGTTCTAAAAAAAGTGTTTCGACCATGCCTGTTCCACATAAAAGTATTGATGTATTTGAAAGAGATTTGGAACACATATATCTTTGTCTCGGGACTGAGGGGGCAAGCCAGGTAGATAGCAAGAGATACTGTCTTTATGCCCTTAACGCCATTATAGGCGGCAGCATGAGTTCTCACCTATTTCAGGAAATTAGAGAAAAAAGGGGTCTTGTGTATAATATATATTCCTATGTGAATTGCTACCATGATAATGGTACATTCGGTATTTCCACTTCCACCTCCGAAGAATTCATAGGTGAAGTGCTTGGACTCGTCAAAGAAGAGATCGAAAGGATTAGAAATCACGGTATCAGCGATGTTGAAATTGCATTTTCAAAGGAACATATAAAGGGAAATCTCTTCATATCTCTGGAGAGTTCAGAGGCCAGAATGGGCAGGCTTGCAAAGAATGAAATCTACTTTGCCGATTATGTGCCTTTGAGAGAGACGCTGCGAGAAATAGACAATATAAAAAAATCTGATGTTGATGAAATGGCGAAAAAGATTTTTAGAAACCCCTGTGATATTTCACTTACAATCCTTGGGAAGGCTGACAAAGAGCAGATACTATCTATATGGAAAGATTAAGGGTGTTGATCTCTAAAAGAGAAGGGGCGCAACTTCCTGCCTATGAAACCATTGCAGCGGCTGGAATGGATCTCGTTGCATTCATTGATAAAGATATAGTATTAAAACCTGGTGAAAGGGCGCTCATTCCTACAGGTATTTTGGTTGGTATACCCGAAGGGTTTGAGGCGGAGATAAGACCAAGAAGTGGGCTTGCGCTAAAATATGGTGTCACGATCCTTAATGCACCGGGGACGATAGATAGTGATTACAGGGGCGAGATTAAGGTGATCCTCATAAACCTTGGAAATATGGACTTCACTGTAAGAAACGGAGACAGGATTGCGCAGATGGTTTTTAAAAATGTCGTGAGGGTTTCATGGGAGGTTGTAGAGGAACTTCCCGAAACAAAAAGAAATAAAGGTGGATTTGGGTCAACTGGGATTAACAAAACAAACCATGGATTATTATAACCATCTTGATAATTTTATAAGCTATCTTGCTGCTGAGCGTGGTGCGTCACGACATACGATAGAGGCATACAACAGGGATATAATGCACTTTTTCAAATATCTCGAAGAGGATGCCCTCGATATCTCGAAAAGAGAGAGTGCAGAAAGATATCTGAGGCATTTAAGAGAAACCGGCAAAAAGACAAGGAGTATTGTCCGGGCGTTCTCTGCGATCAGGAGTTTTTTTAATTTTTTGATAGCCGATGGCAAGATCACAAATAATCCGCTTGAAGATGTGGAGATGCCAAAATATCAGCCGCCCATACCGGATGTTTTAAGCGAACAGGAGATGGTTGCGCTTATCGAACAACCTGAAGGTACCAAGACATCTCTGAGGGATAGGACGGTTCTTGAATTGCTATATGCAACCGGTTTGAGGGTTTCTGAATTGATCCAACTCAAAAAAAGCGATGTTAATTTAGAAGGTGGCTTTTTAATTGCTTCAGGCAAACGTTCAAAGGAAAGGGTTGTGCCTATTGGCGAATATTCAAAAATGGCAATTATGGATTACATCGAAAAGGAAAAACCAAAAGGGACATACCTATTCCCGAACAACAGAGGAGGCATGCTCACAAGGCAGGCGATTTGGAAACTCATAAAAAAATACAGCTCTAAAATCGATAAATTCAATGTTTCTCCCCATACAATAAGACATACCTTTGCAACCCACATTCTTGAAGGTGGTGCAGACCTCAGGTCGGTTCAGATCCTTCTCGGACATGAAGATATTTCAACAACCCAGATATATACACATGTGGACAAAAAACGTCTCAAAGAGGTGCACAAAAAATTCCACCCGAGGGACTGATAATGATGGTGTGGCACAAACGATCATTTTGCTTGCAAAATATTCATATATCAGTTTACTATTGAGAAGCTAACGGCTCATAACTTGAATGACTATGTCAAAAGGTATGCTGTAGATATTGAAATAATACATTCTATTTAAACAGAGGAGTTTGCAGTGGATACTTACAGAATAGCCACCATAGTTGGAAGCCTTCGCAAGGAATCGTTCAACAGGAGGCTTGCGGGAGCAATTACAAAATTAGCGCCTTCAAATTTTATATTCAACTTGTTGAATATAAGTAACCTGCCTTTATACAACCAGGATGATGACAACAACCAGGCTGAAACAGTAAAACAGATGAAAGCCGAAATCAAGGATTCGCAAGGGCTTCTATTTGTTACCCCTGAATATAATCGTTCAATCCCTGGGGTGTTAAAGAATGCAATTGACCATGGTTCGCGTCCTTACGGACAAAATGTTTGGGCAGGTAAACCGGCAGGTGTTATAGGCATCTCAATAGGTGCTATTGGAACGGCGCTGGCTCAACAGCATCTACGCAGTATACTTGCTTATCTCGATATGCCGACGCTTGGCCAACCAGAGGTGTATATTCAGATGAAAGATGGTTTTTTTGAAGATGGAGACAACATCAGTAGTGGCGGGAAGGATTTTTTACAGCACTGGATGGACAGGTATGTTGCATGGGTGAAAAGCCACGCAGCAAGATAACTGTACGAACAGAGGTTGTAGCAATTGCTTGTATACGTTGAAAAGAAGGCAGAAACCGGCAATACGGCGTTTTAAATATAAATTTCTGGTTTATTTAAACCTTGCATCTCTGTATGCCATTTTTCCGTCCACAATGGTCAAAAGGTTTCTCCCCTTTAATCTCCATCCATTAAAAGGTGTATTCTTTCCTTTTGAAACAAAATTGCTCTTATCTACTGTCCACTCATAATCTGGATCAAACACAATTATGTCGGCTGCATCTCCATGCGCAAGCCCACCGTAGGGTAGATTAAGCAACTTTGCTGGGTTTTCTGTAAATTTTTTGATAAGCATACTCATGGAGAGCACGCCTTCATGTACAAGTGCCATGGAAAGACCCAACGCTGTTTCAAGGCCTGATATTCCTGAAGAAGCGATATCAAACTCCACGTCCTTTGATGTTAGGTCATGAGGCGCATGGTCAGTGGCAATTATGTCGATTATCTCCTCTCTTAACCCCTCCTTGATTGCCTTCACGTCCTCTTTCGACCTTAATGGTGGATTTACCTTGGTGTTTGTATCAAACGACAGCGTTGCCCTGTCTGTTAATGTAAAATAATGGGGGCATGTATCACATGTGATGAGGTCATACTTTTTTTTCATTTCGCCAATTGATTCTACGCTGCCTTTTGTCGAGATGTGCGTTAGGTGAATGGGTGTGTTGACATATTTTGCTATCGTCATATCCCTTTTAACGATAATCTCCTCTGCTATTGCAGGTATCGGTTCGATACCAGATATTACAGATGCCCCACCCTCATGCACAAAACCTTTTGAAAGATCTTCATCTTCGCAGTGGGATATAACAGGTATGTTGAATAGTTTTGCATATTCAAGCGCTTTTCGCAATGTTTCAGAATTCCTTATAGATTTACCGTCATCCGATATGGCCACAATTCCTGCTTCGTACATCTCTCCAATCTCGGCAAGTTCTTTACCTTTCAAGCCTTTTGTCATGGCACCACATGGTAAAACACGGCAAGCCCCTTCTGATTTAGCCTTTTTGATTATATATTCCGTGATACTTTTGTTATCGTTTACAGGATTTGTATTAGCCATACATACAACCGTAGTAAAACCACCTTTTACAGCAGCCATAGTGCCTGTTTTTATCGATTCTTTATACTCATAGCCAGGCTCCCTGAGGTGAACGTGTACATCTACCAATCCCGGCGCCACGACAAGGTCTGAAGCATCTATGAGGTGAATGTTGTCACCCTTCTCCATGATATTTTTATCGATCTTCTCAATGATATTGCCATTGATGAATATATCGAGAATTTCATCTCTTCCATTTTTGGGGTCAATAACCCTTCCGTTTTTAATGAGGATCTTCAAATCTCCCTCCCTATCAGGAGATAGAGTGTGGCCATTCTCACGGCAACACCGTTTTCAACCTGGTCGAGTATAACCGAATACGGACCATCAGCCACCTCGTCTGAAATCTCTATACCCCTGTTCATAGGACCAGGGTGCATAATGATTACATCCTTTTTTGCCCTTTTCAGGTGCTCTGTCTTTAGGCCGTAAATGGATGAATACTCTTTAATGGATGGTATATATGCAATGCCTCCTCTTTCTTTCTGTATCCTGAGCATCATTATAACATCGGCGTCTTGCACGGCCTTTTCCACATTATATTCTACCTGGATACCGAGGCTTTCAATATCATGAGGAATCATCGTTGGTGGTCCGCAAAGCGTTATATGCGTGTTGAAGTGTCTCAATGCAAAAACATTTGACCTTGCCACCCTGCTATGCGCAATATCCCCCACAATAGTTATGTTGAGTCCGTCAATCCTGTTTTTTTTCTCCCTTATGGTAAAAAGGTCAAGGAGGGCCTGTGTAGGGTGCTCGTGTGCACCGTCTCCACCGTTTATTACAGATGATTTCATATATTTCGATAACATATGTGGGGCGCCAGGCATACTGTGTCTTATCACAATGGCGTCTGGTTTCATTGATTCGAGGTTTTTTGCAGTATCCTTTAGCGTTTCGCCTTTGATGTAGCTGCTTGTGCTTGCTGAAATATTTATCGTATCAGCACTTAAACGTTTTGCCGCTATCTCGAAGGATGTCCTTGTTCTTGTACTTGGTTCATAAAAGAGGGTGATAACAGTTTTGCCACGAAGGGTGGGTACCTTTTTTACCTCTCTTTTTGATATGTCTTTGAAAGAATCTGCTGAGTCGAGAACAAAAAGGATCTCCTCCTTTGTCAACTCTCTGATACCAAGGAGATCTTTTTTATTCCATTTCATTATGTTCTCACAACGATGACTTCATCTTTGCCATCAATTTCGCGAAGCCTTACAAGCACCGCTTCCTCCGGGCTTACGTTATAAAAGATACCTGCATAATCCGGGTGCATCGGGAGCTCTCTGTCTCCCCTATCAACAAGAACAGCTAATTGAATCTTTTTCGGTCTTCCAAGATCCATAATAGCATCTATTGCTGCCCTTGTAGTTCTTCCTGTGTGCATAACATCATCTATTAAGATGATAGTCATATTGTTGAGGTCAAATGGGATATCCGTTTTTTTGACTTCAGGGGATTTCAATTTGAAGATGTCATCCCGGTACATGGTAATGTCGAGGATGCCGAGCGGAAGAACAATATCTTCAACCACTTTAATTTTGTCATTGATCCTTTTTGCGAGATAGATACCCCTTGTTCTGATGCCTATCAGACAAAGGTCTTCGTAACCTTTATTTTTTTCGAGAATTTCGTGTGTAATTCTTGTAATTGTTCTGTCAACGGCCTTTTTGTCAAGTAGTGATACCGTCTTTTTTCCCATCAATCATCCATATAGATCGCTTTTTCTGCACATTGTTCAATACACGATAAACATTCAATGCAGTCTTCAGGATTCATAACTATGATTTTACCTTTTTCCAGCGAGAAGACATCATACGGACAGGTGTCAATACACTCGCCACAGCCGTCACATCTTTGCACCTCAACGTATGGTCTCACTTTTATACTACTATAGTTTTTTTATAAAAAAAAATCAATGAAAAGGAATTTTTCCTTTAAATTTTGCCTGTAGTAGTTCACCAAAACTGCCAAAACCAGGGGCGGATTTCTCATCTATTTTGACCTGTTCTTGGTAATTTACAAAATCGGCATTTGCAACTTGTTCGCTTGCAAGATTTCTACTTAATGTGATTTTGCCGCTTGAAGTATCCACTTTTGTTACGATAGCCGTCATTGCAGTACCCTGCGGAAACATACGGTTGTGATTTGACCCTTTTGGGGTGCCCATCTCGTTATTTGGTATAAGCCCGGAGAGCCCATTATTTAATTTCAAGAATATCCCATATGGCATAACACTGTCTACTATACCTTCAACTGTTTCACCTTCAGCAGGGAGCTCCACCTTTTCCTTATCAACTGTTTGTTCCTTTGACAGGGAAATCCTTCTATTTGTTACATCAACGCTCGTGACATACGCCTCAGTCCACTGACCCACTTCAACGACTTCTTTGGGGTGCTTAATCCTTCTGCCTGCCCCGAGTTTTGAGATATGAATAAGACCGTCTATACCTGGCTCAAGGTTTACAAACACGCCAAAGGGCGTCAAACGTACAATGAGTCCCTTAACCTGGCTGTCGATAGTATATTTTTCAGCAGCAGTTATCCAAGGGTCTGGCTGCATTGCCTTCAGGCTGAGGGTTAGACGATCTTTCTCCCAGTCAACAGCGATTACCTTTACATTTACACCCTGACCAACAGAAAGCACGTCCCCAGGCCTTTTAGCCCTGTCCCATTCCAGCTCACTTAAAGGTATAAAACCATCTATGCCCCCAACATCTACGAAAACGCCAAAATCATGGATGGATTTTACCTTTCCATTGACCTCCATATCTATTTTTATTGACTCTTTAAGTCTTTCTTTTTGGAGGGACTGTTCCTCCTCGAGCAAAATCTTTCTGGATACAATTATATTTCTGCCGTTTTCTTCAAATTCCAGTATTTTAAAAGGAAATGTCTCACCTAAATATGTGGATGTATCACGATTACCCCTTATGTCTATCTGTGAAAACGGACAGAAACATCTTGCCTTTCCAATAGTAACCTCGTATCCACCCTTTATTTCTGTCTTTACCTTACCGCTTACGGGCAATCCTGCCTCAAAAGCGTTTTTCAAATCAGAAAGATATATGGTTGACAACCCGCGGGTAATGGTTGTAAATCTTTTCAAACCGTTTTGAACCGATACAAAGAAGACTTCGATCTCATCACCAGGCTTTACATGATATTCGCCTGCTTCATCATAAAATTCCTTTAACTCGACCACACCCTCAGTCTTTCCACCAAGGTCTATATAGATGAGGTCTCCAGAAATGTCTACCACAACAGATTTAACCTTTTGACCCGGTTCTAATCTACTCAGCTTATTAAAGCTTTCTTTGAAAAGTTCTTCAAAATCTTCTTCATCTTCTCTTATTAAACTATTTTCCTGCATTTTGTGCTCATCCATATCGTCCTCTGTTATCATGTTTTCTTGATTTTCCTTCAATGTTGTTATTCGGGATTTTTGTTGTTTTAAACTGGTAAAGGTGCCGATTATATTCTCTATCAAAATAATTGAAGTTTAGATTTGAGACTTTTAATTTGTCTGTACATAATATCAGAGCGCTTTAAGGCTGTCAAGAGATTTAAACAGTATTATTATACTAAGTTATGTTGACTTTAATTCAGGTTTGTTATAGATTGTATTTAATTTCACAAACAGATTTTCAGGTTTTTGATGAAAGAATAAAGTGGACTGATCTTATTGTGTTTGCTGCTTCAAAGAAAGGATAGCTTGAATTTCTGCTGTAAAATAATAAACGCAACAGGAGGTAATCGTGGGACAGATTGAAATTTTTGAAAACAAACCACCTGTTCTCGGGATTAATGGTCTTGGGAGAATTGGAAAGCTTGCTCTCTGGCATCACGTTGGCCGAAAATATTTCAATGAATTTGTTGTAAATCAGGGCAGAGAGATAGGTAATGGGCTTAATGCTGTCGCTGAAATGATTGAAAAGGATTCCACATACGGCTCCCTACACAAGTTTTTGTATGGTGTGAGGTCAAAGAGGCTTATTCAGATAGTCGATGAGGCTAAGGGTAAACTGCTTATAGACGGGATGCCTGTTACCATATTGAGGGAATCACGAAACCCAAACGAGATTCCATGGCGGGATTATGGTATTGACGTAGTTGTTGAGTGTACAGGAAAATTCAAAGACCCGACGGTACCTGTAGACGACAAGAAAGGTTCCATACGCGGTCATCTCGCTCGTGGCGCAAAGGTTGTAATCAATTCGTCTGCCTTTAAGGTTAAAAACAAGGCACTATCTATACCAAACGATGCTGCTACATTTATATATGGTATTAACCATCACGCCTTTGACAAAAAGGTTCATCAGCTCGTTTCAGCGGCTTCATGCACAACTACCGGCCTTGCACATATGATCAAACCATTGCTTGAAAAGGAGGAGACAAGCCGAATACTTACCGCCTCCATGTCTACTGTGCACGCAGTCACAAACACTCAAAGCGTTCTTGACAGTGTTCCAAAGGCTGGAGAGAAGGATTTAAGAAAGAACAGGAGCACCCTGAACAACATCATCCTTACCTCAACAAATGCTGCAGAGGCTTTGGCACAGGTAATACCCGAAGTGAAAAATATAGGTTTTATGGCTGATTCGATAAGGATACCTACCAATACAGAATCATTGATTGTGCTCAATATAACATTTCAATTGAGAACAAAAAATGACGGGACCGCATCAACGATCAATACCAAATTAATTAATGATATATACAGACAGGCTGCAGAAAGAGATAATGAAAGTTTGCTGATCTTTTCTGAAGAGCAGAATGTTTCTTCTGACTTAATCGGTGTGGATGCGGCAATCGTAATTGAAGGCCAGTTTAATCATACCCGCACCGCATTTATTGATGTTGAGCTTAAGCATATACCAGGACTTCCCGAAGAATTGCTAAAAAAGATGAATACGATGAGGGTTCCAGTCGTACATGCGAAGGTTTTTGGATGGTATGATAATGAATATGGAAGTTATACCAACAGGATGGGTGACCTGACAGTGTATGTACACAAGAATCTCGGTTAGGGTTATGTCCCCTAACTGATATTTCAGACTGAAAGGCTGTTCATTATTTCGTATTAAGTGGGGTTATAATCTGTTGTATTCCTCCATCTTCCAACATGAGCGAAAAAATGGACAGCCTTTGCATAAATCGGTTTTGCCGTTTTCAATCAGATATCGTTTTCCTGAAATACCTGTAATATTGTGTTCCATCATTTCAGTCAGACACGGAGGTGTTTTTGATTTACAACCGTGTCTGTTGTCACAGTTTATGCAGTATCTTGTCTTTGTTTCGATATGGCCTCAGCCTCCTTTTTTAGTCATGTTCATAGTCATGTTTATCTATATATACTGAGCCGCTGTTTCCGTCTATACATATAAAGTCTCCGCCCTTGATAATGGTGTTTTCGATCGAACTATAGCCTTCAGTTTCGTAGACTCTTAATTTACTGAACCCAACCACACCAACTTTATTCAGTTGGGGTATTGTTACTGCGGCATGTGATGTACTACCGCCCCTCGAGGTAAGTAACCCTTCAACGTGGAGAAGTATGCCGATATCATCCGGAACCGTATCCGGACGTATCAGTACAAGTGGAGTTTCAGGTTCGATCCTTCTGAAAGAGTTTATCTCTTCTTCGGAATATACTGCCCTTCCGCATAAGGCACCGCCGCTTACACCTATACCTGTCCCAAGCATGGACTTTTTCAACAGTTCTGTATCTTTAAATCTTTTCAGCTTTTTATTATCATGCTGCGCCATATCTCTTGTCTGTAAGATATAAAGCCCGTTTTTAGAAGGATCCTCAAATGTGAACTCAATCTCTTGATGGTTGAATCCCTTTTCATAGATAAGTACCTCTGAAAGCCTTTTGAGTTCATCAAACACCTCAGGAAAGTCCCTTTCGAGAGATATAGACGATTCACGTCTTTCCATAAATCTCTGTTTTTCAGATATCGGATACGTTTCCACAAGACCTGAGACGATGTCATCTCCCTGAACACCAAATATAAAATCTCCGCAGAGCGTTACATCAGGTGAAGTACCCCTGGGGTCCCTTGTAAAGATAACACCCGAACCAGAGTTGTCGTTGAGGTTTCCGAAAACCATCCTCTGAACAATAACAGCAGTACCCCATTCGTCTGATATGTTCATCTGACGCCTGTATGTTGTCGCCTGCTCCGAATACCATGATGCAAAAACCTGTAAAATCGCGTGTTGCAACTGCTCATAAGGGTCATCAGGGACTTCGATCCCACTTTGTTCAAGCGCATTCTTATATGCTAATGTGAGACTGCGCATCTGTTCGGCGTTAAATTCTATCTTCCTTGAAACTTTGTGCATGTTTTTGAATCCATCAATAATTACATCAAAAAAATTACGTTCAAGACCCATGAACATGCCCCAGGTCTGAAGAAATCTCCTGTATGAGTCCCATGCCGCCCATGCAAAGTCTGGTTTTCTGCTAAGCCCCTCAGCTATTGTTTCATTTATCCCGACATTTAGAAATGAGCGCATCATGCCGGGCAATGACATGGTTGCCCCGCTTCTCACTGATAGCAGCAATGGATTTTTTTCATCTCCCAATTTACACCCAGTTGTCTTTTCAAGTCTTAATATCTCATTATAAATCCTGTGGCTGAGGTCATTAAAGATATATTTGTAACCGATAACTGCGTCATAACCCCTGAAAACTTCGGTTGTTATGACGAAACCAGGGGGGACCGGAAACCCCATGGAGGCAAGCTTTTTAAGGAAGTAACCTTTATTTCCAACAAGAATCTGGTTGTCCGTATTCTTATCGGTTTTGTAGATGGGAGAGATTGCGAGTTCAGGGATATATGCCATAACAAGGTTGAGTATCTGTTTGTTATCTTTGAATTTTTCCAATTCAGCATTTAAGTTTTTTATGATGTTGTTATTCAGGTTATCTAAAACCTGTAGCCCAAAAGCGGATGAAACAACAGAACGGATAAGATTTTCTGAATACTGATAGACGAGTTCCTTGATGTCTGTTGTCTTATCAAAATTACTACCATTTTTCCCTTCTATAAACTGGTGTATAACAATCGGTAGATTTAATCGATGAGCATCTATGTAATAGTCGCGGATGATGCCTTGAATACTTTTTGATATAAATTTGAAGATATCGATATACTGGTCTATTGAAAACTGCCTTATCTGCAGGGCGCTTGTTATGTATTTCATTTTTGTTACAAGGCTTTCGGTTGATATGCCTTCCAATTCGAGTGCCTTCACATAAAGCCAGAGGCATTCATGAATCTTTATAAGTGTGCTTTTTGTAATAAATTTTAGGTTCAGCGTCTTTGTCAGTTCTTCAAAAAGCGTCCCTGCAAGATTTTCGAGACGCAGGGAAAACCCTAATGAATCAAATTTGAATTCTTTGTAAGTGCCATACATCGAAGGAATGCCTGCAGCTATATGTCGTTTAAAATAAATATTTTCAAAGGCTGTTGTCTTTTCCGGCGACAGGATGTTTTCTTTAAGAATGGAAAGAAAATTAAGTATTATTTCAAGGCTTTTAAGATAGTTCCGTCTTTTTAGATGTCTCTTCAGTGAGTGTATCTTAACGATACTGAACATACCGGATGCTTCCATATCCTTTAAAAGATCGAGGTGTTCAAAATTGTACTTTTTGTATAGTAGTTGATATAGGCGTATGATTAGGACGGTACGCTCTTTGTCCCGTTCCGGTATACCCTTTATTTTTTGAAGTTCCTTCTGTATTTTGGTCTTATCCCAGGTGAGAAGATTAGCGGGGTTGTTCCCGATTTTTGTGAAAATAATGGAGAATGCTTTATGCATTCCGTCAAAAAATTCACCCATGTTGTCGATCTGCTCAAAGACCTCAACAGGCAGATGTTTTTTTATAAAATCCCTTTCACCTGAATACCAGAAACGAAAGATATCTTCGATGAAATTCACCAAAAGACTATTGCTTTCCACATGTGACTGCTTACGGAGAAAATATATGAGCTTATCGTTCCTGTATGATAGTTCGTCCACCCTTGTAGATGTCTCTCTTAACTCACCTTCAGCGCCTATTTCACTGAAATAGACCGGGAAAATTCTAAGCAACTGTTTAACAAGATTATAGGCAGGCGTAATATCTGAATTAAGGAGATTCGATATATCTTTTTGAATAATATCTGTGTCACGGATAAAAATGCCGCCTATTTTCAAATTGATGATAAGGGCTGACAGCAATCTTTTTGTCCATCGTGGCTTTATGGCTATAATACCAAGCCATGAACGTATATTCATGATGTGTGCCGGGTTTACCTGAATCTGCCATTCTGTATTTGAACCTTTTATCTCAGGGTATTGAAAACCATAATGGATTAATTCTTCAATGAATGTATCAACAAGTTGATGGTTGTTCTGCTGAAACACCTCTCTTGCGATTGTTGAGATGCAATCAATAATTGCACCCCGATGTTTATAATGTGCAGAGCTTTCTTTCATTACCTTTAATATTTTTTTTACAAATGCGTCTAGATTTTCATTTTTTTCCTCTGTGAACACCTTTCCAAGCGAACGATTTATCTCCCATAACACATTGATATAAACATCTGAAAGCCCTGAAACGTTAAACATATTGAAAAGAAAGTTGAGCTTGAAGAAGTGTTGCTGTCCTTCGAATGTGTCAATATTTTCAAGTTTATCGGCGATAAGAAAATATGCGTCTGTTATCTGTGTGTAATCCGGCATGTTAAGGTATTTTTCAACTAAAACATGCTTGTCAATAAAATAATTTTTACGGATAGATTCCAATTGTTCAAGCAATACATTAAAATGTTTGTGTGTAAGAGGTTCGATAACTGTCCGATACATCTCGACTGATTCAGCCAGTAATCCTTTTTCGCTGGGCATCCATGCTGCGGGATCAGGCTGTGTTAACCAAAACAGGTATGTTTCAGTGAAGACCCTGTATAGAAAATCCTTTATGATATCATGTGGAATATCTATTCCATATTGGTCAAAGCAAGTTAGCAGTGATTTTACATTGCCCGAACATTTTTTGAAGAGCAGTGCGTGTTCTTTTGATATATGAAGGAGTCTGTCTATTACGAATGGAAATAATGGCATATTTCTCTCACGAAATGTATTGCTGCTTGATGCTATTGTCGATACGAATTCAATTAGATAACGGATAGCGGTTTCCCTTGTATTTTCTGATGGTGATTTCGATATTACATCAAAATATATGTTAAGTATTATTTTAAGTGCTTCAAACCCATTGACATCTTTATTGAATTCATAGAAGTCCCCGATAGATAAGGTTTTTAACATTTTCAAGACATATTCCCAATTTATATATGGGTGATTTAGCTCCAACAGCAGTTCTTGTGTTCTTCTATACACACCGTAATGCCTCTCAACAACACTGAGCAGGATCGAATACTTTTCCGGTATCTCAACATGTACAGCCGTTCTCTCGAGATTTACCTGCAAAGCAGATGATTGAAGAATGTTTTCCTTTTTATCCATGTGTACCTCGCTTGATTGTGCTATATTTTAGATGTAAACAGACCCAGGATGCAACAAAAAGAGCTTAATAATATCAGTTGTTGTTTGTCTTATGCCGCACGTCGAACAATTAACAACGAATTACGCGATATCGAGGCCCTACTTGTTTCAGTAGTTACATGTCATATTATACATATGCCTGGCATTGAAGTCTCAAAAAGGGTCGATGATTGCACAAATATATTTTTTTCTCTAAAATGAAAAATATATTTTTTTCTCTTGACAAAAAGACCTTGATGTTATAAATTTACACTATGTTAAATAATTCACAAATTCCTGCCGATAAAAGCTACTTTATGGGGCTTGTATCAGCATATAAGGATAATGTAGCCTTAATAAAACAGGATGTGGTGTACAACATGAATTATTTTTCACAAAGTATCACTTCATAAAATCGAAATTCACCTCCATAAGCTTCTCATAATAACCCCCCTTCCCCCTGGGACCCACCCAGGGGGTTTTTCTTTACAAGCAAGTCCGAATAGTGTTATGTTTTTATGTAAATGGGCATTTCAAGTATAAACGATTACACAGGTGGGGTGTTAAGTCTTCTTTACTCTGCAGGACCAGTTGCAAAGATTGTTGTTTTTATCCTTTTTTTATTCTCAATAATTTCTTGGACCATCATTTTTTTTAAGTGGAAACAATGTAAAAAGATTGAGAAAGAAGGCGAAAAATTTTTTAATGCTGCGAAAAACGCTGATTCATACAAAAAGCTTATATCCACATACAGAGAAAATCCTGATAATGCATTTTACAGGCTCATGCTTGCCTCATATAAAGAAATAACTTCAATTCAAAAAGATAATCCTGGTATCAGACCGGATATTGTTCAACATGTTGAAAATATTCTGAAAATAACCCTGTCTGAAGAGACGGAACGGCTTGAAAGAAGACTATCTTTTCTTGCAACAACTGCAAACACCGCACCTTTTATTGGGCTGTTCGGCACAGTTTGGGGTATCATGGATTCTTTCAGGGAGATAGGTCTCAGGGGGACTACGAGTCTTTCGGTTGTGGCACCAGGTATAAGCGAGGCGCTTATAGCAACCGCTATTGGGCTTGCCACAGCGATACCTGCTGTTCTTGCTTATAATTATTTTGTTGGCAGGTTAAAAAGGATCAACTCCAGAATGGAAAATGCTGTAATCTATATTATTAATCTTCTTGAAAAATGAGAATATCAAAAGATACAAAAGGTCCGCTTTCAGAAATAAACATTATCCCCCTTGTCGATGTCATGCTTGTCCTGCTTATTATATTCATGATTACTGCACCTATGATGCAGCATGGGGTAAATATTGACATACCAAAGGTTACCACAAAGCCCCTTGCGGCTAAGGACGAACCACAGATTCTCAGTATTACAAGAGATCAGCAACTTGTTCTAAATGAGAAAAAAATAAGCTTTAAAGACCTTAAACCGGCAGTACAATTCCTCTTTGCAAATAAAAAGGATAAGGAGATTTTTCTCAGGGCTGACAAAGACGTGCCTTATGGTTTTGTTGTAAGTTGCATGGGTATTGTAAGGGAGGCAGGGATAGAAAAGGTGAATATAGTTACCCGACCCTTAGAACAATAATGAAAGAAGAGAGATGGTTTAAATGGCTTGTCCTGTCAACTGTTATGCATATTTTTGTAATAGGTGCATTTGGTATACCTATTAAAAAATCATCGAAGAAATTAAATATATTATCCTCCTACTCAGTTAATCTTGTTGGAGACCCTGGCTTAGGCAGATCAGGGGCTGGTCATATTTCAGAAGATATTCCAGGCCCTGCAAGGGAAAGAACAGAAAAAAAGATTTCAAAGCCTGTTCCACAAAAAAAACCTGAGCCAGCAAGGGTAAAACCAAAACTCGAAAGAAAAGAAAAAGAACCTGCAATATCTCTGTCAAAGAAAAAGGTGCCTGTAAAACAGACACCTGTAAAAGAAACCGCATCGAAAGAGGAACTTAGTCGCCTTAGCGAAAGAATCAAGGAAATTCGTAAAAGGACCGATTACCTCGATGTTTCGCAGGCAAAGAGCGGCACAGGTAGTGGCACAGGTAGGGCAGGGGGACAGGGGTTTGGGCTATCCGGTTCTTCAGATGGTGGGTCAAGACCTATGGATCCTGTATCACAACAATATATACTTGGGATATGGGAAAAGATTAAAAATTCCTGGGGACTGCCAGGTATGTCTTCATTCAAAAAAGACCTTGAAACCATAGTAACGATAAGGATAAGAAGAGACGGTAGAATTACCGATATCAATGTTGAAAAAAGATCTGGCAACAGGGTATACGACGAATCAATCCTGAGGGTGCTGAGGTCAGTCGAACCCCTGCCACCCATACCTGCTTCATTGAATATGGACACGATAGAAATAGGCTTTCGATTTCTTCCTGGCGACCTTTCTTAAAATATTCAAAATGGATATCAGGGCGTTGGTTATGTATCTTTATTGTCCGGTATTATGCTTTTATGCCTTTTATTCTTGTTTTTCAAAAGTAAAAACCTCTGAACTGCATTGCCAAACCAGCGCATGATGTAATTTCTTGTGAAATAAAGGATTGCCGTAAAGGCTATGCTTAGTACAAGCAGCCAAAAGAACGCCTGATATTTTTTATGACCAACTGCATCGCCTTGCATCGTGAGCATCAGGGTTCCTGGCAATCTGCCAAATATGTTCATAAACAGAAAATCAGCGAGTTTCATACGACTCAAACCAAGTAGGTAGCACAAGGAATCTTTTGGAAAACCAGGCAACAAAAACAGTATAAAGGTTATGTTCAACCCTTTATGCGTAGCGAAATTATTAAACTTATCAATATATTCCTTCTTAACGATCTTTTCTACCACTTTAATGCCAAAAACCCTTGAAATTGTAAAGGCCAGAAGAGAACCAAGCGTAAGCCCTATTGTGGACAGTATCAAGCCCTTGGCTTTGCCGAACAACAAACCACCGACAAAACCGGTCACTTCACCTGGGATTGGTGCAAAAACAACTTGTGCAGATTGGATAATGACGAACATTACCGATGCAAATGGACCGAAGGATACTACAAATGTTTTGAGTCTTTTTGGTTCAAAGAAAAATCTATAAAATTTTATTATATCTTTCCAGGTACCATCTTCATGCCAGGCATAGAAAAGCAGGGTAATGAGCGCAAAAACGGATATCCATAGAAGAACCCTTAATAACGAAGACGCGAGTTTTGTTTTAACTATTATTCTTCTCAAGACTGGATTGCCACTGTCCTTAAGACTTCATCCACTGTAGTTAGCCCCTCGTTAAGCAATATCAGGCAATAGTCTTTGAGGGATCTCATGCCCCCCCTTATGGCTTCCTGTCTGATAGTCTGGGTATCGGCACCCTCACCGATAAAATGTCTCAGTGATTCGTTTACGCTAAGCACTTCATAAACTCCAACCCTGCCTTTATAGCCAGACATATTACATGTATCGCAGCCTTTGCCTTTATATAATTCTGTATCTTCGGGCAATTCGAGATATTTTGCAATCACGTTGTCAGGTTTATACTTTTCTTTGCAGTTGGGGCAAATCCTTCTCACAAGTCTCTGGGATATAATACCGATGATAGATGTGGATACAAGAAACGGTTCTATCCCCATCTCATTCAGCCTCATAAATGTGCTTGGTGCATCGTTGGCATGGAGTGTTGTAAATACAAGGTGGCCTGTAAGCGCCGCCTCAACGGCGATTTTAGCGGTTTCCTTGTCCCTTGTTTCACCAACAAGAATTATATCAGGGTCCTGTCTCAAAAAAGCCCTGAGAACTCTCGCAAAATCAAGGCCTATGTCAGAGTTTACCTGAACCTGATTTATGCCTGCAAGATCATATTCTATAGGGTCCTCGACCGTTGAAATGTTTACGTCTATACTGTTTTTTTCAGCGAGTGCACTATAAAGTGTTGTACTTTTGCCTGAACCGGTGGGTCCGGTTACATAAATAATACCATATGGTTTCGCAATCATTTCCCTGATAAGATCGAGCGTAGGTCTGTGCGAAATCAATTTATCCAGTCCAAGCATTGTATTGCTCTTGTCAAGGATCCTTGTACATATCTTTTCTCCAAACTTTGTAGGCACAGAAGACACCCTAAAATCAACGGATTTGTTATCGATTCTCATGGTGATCCTGCCGTCCTGCGGCATTCTCCTTTCGGTAATATCGAGTTTTGAAATGATCTTTATCCTGCTTATAAGAGGAAGAATAACCTTGCGAGGCAACATCATCTCTTCTTTCAGCATACCGTCGATTCTGTAACGCACCCTGCATCCCTTCTCCATAGGTTCGATGTGTATATCGCTTGCACCCTTTTTCAATGCCATGCCGATAATACTGTTTGTCAATCGCACGATAGGAGCGCCCTGCGCCTCACTTTCAAGGTCGGCAACACCTATCTCATCTTCTTTGCCTTCCTCGATTTCCATATCTTTCAAGATATCGGACTGGAGGTTATCCATGTTGTCGAGGAGGTTGTCTATACTGACCTCTATTTTTTCCTCTCCCTTTTTGATAATCTCGGGGTAGTCCTTCTCCATGAAAACCTTTAATTCATCCTCTGAAATGAGGACCTGCTCAATAGCCACGCCTTTAACAAACTTCCTCACCTCATCTATAGCGAGGATATCGTTTGGCTTGATCATGCCGAGCATAAGGGTATTATTTGCATAAGATATGGGTAACACCTTCTGCCTTGTTATAGTCTGTTTGGGGATAAGCAAAAGTATATCAGCATCGATATTTGTCGTGGCAAGGGATTTGACGCCCATACCCCTCTGAATGTTTTGCGCCTCAACCCGCTCAGCGACAATTTTATTTAGTGACATTGAAATAGTAGGATTTTCCCGTAAAAGCGCTTCAAAGTCCTTTTTTTCAAGCACAAATACAGATGTTGCCATGGTAGCCATTACCGTGGCAGAACGAGGGTTACCCGTAAGAAGGGCCATTTCGCCAAAACACGCCCCGCCTCCAAGGGACGCTATTGTCATGTCGATACCTGTGGATTGTTCCCTCTTTTTTACATCGACCTTGCCATCCTTGATGATAAACATTGCATCTCCAGGGGCGCCCTCCCTGACGATTGCGGTGTTTGGTGGGTATACACGTTCCTTAAGCCTGCTTTCCAGTTTCTGGAGTTCTTCTGGGCTAAGCGATTTGAATAATTCCGTCTTACTAAGGCACATCATCTTATCGCTGCAGGAGTTCATCGCCCAAACCTCCTGTTTCTGTGCTGATAGCTTCGTATTGCCCTAAAAAAATCGATTTTTCTGAAGACAGGCCAAAGGGCATCGCAAAAATAGAACTCACTGTATGCGCTCTGCCATAGAAGAAAACCGCTTAAACGTATTTCGCCGCTCGTCCTTATAATGAGATCGGGGTCAGGGATACCGTTTGTATACAGGTTGCTCGTGATGTCCTCGGTGGTGATACTGTTCGCCAACTCTTCAATGCTGTCAATCCTTTTTTCTCTTATAACCTTCCGTACAGCCTCCACTATTTCTTCCCTTCCTCCGTAACCTATTGCAATATTTAATATGTGTTTTGTGTTGTTCTTTGTTGACGCTTCCGCATTTTTTATCACTGATTTGAGCGAATCCGGTAATGCATCCATCTTGCCCAAAGCCTTGATTTTAAAACCATTTTTCTTTATCACAGGGCTTTTGGTAAGTTCCACTATCTTCTCTTGTATTACGTTAAGCAATGCCTCAACCTCTTCTTTGTTTCTTTGAATGTTTTCAGTTGAGAAGACCCATATTGTAATAATCTTTATATCCAGATCATTGCACCATTGCAGTACATCATCGAGTTTTTTCGCACCGAGTTTATGACCAATCGTCAAATCATCGTAGCCCATCTCTTTTGCATATCTTCTGTTACCATCAAGGATCAGGCCGAGATGTGTAGGCATCTTGTTTTTTTTAACGCCTCTTTCGAGGAGTTTTTCATACGAATAATACAGCAATCTTTTAATCAGCATATTAGATTATAATGCATTTTTTGACAAATTAACATGAATTTCTAAATAAGCATATCGATGTATCGCTAAAAAAGCTAATACACATTTATGGATCGTAGATATGTTCCTGAATACTAAAAACGTGGCTTACCTTTGCTTTACGCACCTGGAAAACTTTAGTTGTCTATGTGGTACGTCTGGTTGTATTTGGTGCGTCTGGATTGTTTTTTACATCTAAACCCCTTCGCATAACCTTTTTTGCAATAAACAAGGCGTGTGTATCCCTTTTGTAGTCGCTACTTTCATCTATTTAGTTTTTCAAGCTGTTTTGCATCTGCTTTCATAGTCTTTTCAAAGCCACGTTTGCCGCAACAAGGATTGGGTCCCAAACCGTTGCAAAAGGTGGGGCATAACCAAGGTCGAGCCTTGATACATCGTCTATGGTCATCTTCCCATAAAGACATGCCGCAAGTGTATCTATCCTGTGTGCAACACCTTCTTCACCCACCATCTGTGCACCAAGAAGCCCTCGGGTATCTTTATCGACCACAAGGGTAATAGTGATTGGTTTTCCTGCTGGATAAGCGCTGCTCCTCGATCTTCCCTGTACCGTTGACACCAGAAATTTGTATCCTTCGAGTTTTGCCTCGACCGGGGAAAGTCCTGTACGCGCAACCTCAAGGTCGAATATCTTCGTAACCGCCGTTCCGACTACCCCTTCAAATCTGCGATTTGCACCTGCCGCATTTTCACCTGCAATCCTGCCCTGTTTGTTTGCAGTAGTTCCAAGTGGTATGTACACTTTTTTGCCTGTTACGTTGTGTAGCGCCTCAGAGCAATCTCCCGCCGCGTAAATATCCGGTATATTTGTGTGGAGGTACTCATCCACCCTTACGGCACCGCCTATTCCAAGCTCAATACCAACATCCTTTGCAAGTTTCGTGTTTGGGCGTGCCCCGATAGACAATATCGCAAAATCAGCTTCCAACTCTCCCTTGTCGGTCATTACATTTGTGATCCGTCCTTTATGTCCTTTAAAACCTTCCACCGATGTTTCCTTTAACAACCTAACCCCTTCTTTGATGATTTTATCTTCCACAATCTTTGTGATGCTCGTATCCATTGAACCAAGAACACGGTCCAATTTCTCTACGACTGTGACTTCAACGCCCCTTTTTCTCAGAGATTCGCACATTTCCATGCCTATATATCCACCGCCCACAATAACCGCCTTCATGGGACGTTTTTCAGTCCCGAAACTATTAACATAGAGACATTCCGGGGAACCAACACACACACGGAATGCACCCCAGTCATCTATGAATCTTTTTATCTCTATGCCGTCCAAAAGTGTTCTGATCGTAAAAACATGCTGTAAATCAATGCCAGGAAGCAATGGAACAACAGGCAAACCGCCTGTCGCTATCACAAGCTTGTCATATGTGATGGATGATTCAACATTTTTTTCAAGGTATTTTACACGCACCTCTTTTTTATCAATGTCGATTGCAACAGCTTCGTGACGCAACATCACCCTAATATCACGTTCTTCTTCTGCTACTTTTGGTGTTAGGGAAATAAGCTGATTAAAATCTTTCACATCATCAGATATATAATATGGGAGGCTGCATGCACCGTAAGATATAAAGTAGTCCTTCTCCAGAACGATAGCTTCATCATCTGGCTTTATCCGCTTGTAACTGCTTGCTGCGCTCATGCCCGCTGCAACCCCGCCTATCACCACGAGCCTTTCCTTTTTGTTCATAGGTATACCTCTTTGTTGTTTATCGTCTTTATAGACTTTTTAGTGGTTAAAAAATCTTTTGCCAATCGTTGTTAAAGACCTTTTTTCTCAAACCAACGGAACATAAAGATACCGCCCAATACAAAGATGACTATGATAATCCAGTGATTTATGCCCAGTATTTGAGGGATAGTAATCTTTCCAAAATCACCCCATTTCAATATGGTTGCCTTGAGGAAAGGGTACATTTCGGCAAATATCCCTGCGCCGGCAAGCATACCGAGGATACCCCAGGCTGTATCCCATCTGCCTTCGCCAAGGCCTCCAATTTGAGTGCCAGGACAATATCCGAGCAATCCCCATCCAATTCCAAAAATAAGCCCACCAATGATGTTTCCACCAAGGATGGTTGGTTTCAAAGAAAGCTTTGATAGGCCAAGGTCCTTTAAAAGGTAAACCCCTACCATCGCTACAAGTATAGATGTAAACATAAATTTAACAATGGTCATATCCACAAGACGCAAAGCCCCTATCTGTTTGTCATAACGGATTACGCGTCCTTTTTGGAGCAAAAAACCAAACATTATGCCTGTTATTAATCCATAAAAAAGCTCGCTCATCTTTTGTCACCTCCTGTATAAAGGATTTTGGCAACAATGATGCCCCCGACAAAAAAACATATCAATGAAATATAACCGCTGACTGCCAACTGAAGCGTACCGCTCAGTCCATGCCCGCTCGGTCACCCATCTGCAAGGCGTGCGCCAAACATAGCAATGGCGCCACCTATAAAGGCCACGATCGCCCTTTTTACTTTGCTTGGCCCAAAACGCGATTCCCATGTTGACGGTACAGCCTGCCATCGGAAACTTTTAGATGTGGTCGAAGAAATAAAAGAGCCGATAAATATCCCTATAACAAAAAGAAACTGCCAGTCTATCTTGGGTGCCTCTTTTTTGAAATATTCCATAGCGCCTACCCTCTCCGGGTTGAATGCCTTTTCAATGTACCCGACAGAGCGAACAAACGTGGTTGATGTACCCACATATTTACCTGTAAACCAAACCGATAGAACCAATAGCAGTCCAGTAAGGGCGCCTGCCAAATATGGATTCCAGCCTTTTGGTTCTCGTTTCTCTTCCATTTAGCACCTCCTCTTTGTTTAGCTCATGGCTGATAGCCAATGGCATATGCCTTTTTAACTGAAAACATATTTTACACTAAATCCTAAAAGAGAATCAAATCTCAACATTTCAAACAGCATCTATGCCGTAATCGATGTCATGCGTCTGTTATAAAAGTCCATTACCAGCTTTCAGTTTTTCGCTATATTATACCTTTGTCTCTTTATACCTTAAAAGCAGGTATGTTCACAAGCCCGCTGTATTTTTTTGATCACAGGCTACAAACACTGTCCGCTTGATGCCTAACATTCTATAGCAATCAAAAAGAAAAGAGTCAACGAAAAGTTGACATGACAAAAGGCATTTCATATAATCCACAAAGACACATAATATTGCAGGCTGGAGCTTGGTTAAACCTTTTGTGTTGTCTAAAAAAGCTGCAAGCCATCAAATATGCATAAAAAAAGGGGTGTCTTATGAATAAATCGGTTGAAGCGATTAAAGAAAGTGATAAGCTTACAATCACTATCGTTGCTGATAACTATTATGATACGGTCAGACCTGACCCTGCCATAGGTACAAGGTATCGATCTGCATTCAATCGTTCAATACATGCGGAACATGGTCTTTCTTACTTCATTGAAACAGTGATAAACGGTACGACAAGCGCATTTATGTTTGACTTTGGGCTCGATCCTATAGGTGTTTTGAACAACATGAAACTGCTTGGTATAGATATCGCTGATGCAAATGCAATCGGACTGAGTCATGGACATTATGACCACTGGGGAGGGCTTGTTGAAATTCTAAGAAAAAACCTTTCAAAAATAAAAAAGGAAATACCTCTATACGTTGGAAATGAGGCGTTTGAACATAGATTCTCACAACGTCCGGGCGATACCAAGCCCCATGATATAGGTCAGTTAAAAAGGGATGAAATAGAAGGTCTTGGTATAATAAAAATCGTCGAAGTGAATGAATGTACAGAGGTCATCCCCGGATGTTATTTTTCGGGATATATTGATAAGGTTACAGATTACGAGGCGATACCTCCCAGTCTGTTGATAGAGCGGAAAGGCGCTCTTGTGCAGGATGACTTCAATGGCGAACAGGCTGTTGTCTTTAATGTAAAGGAAAGGGGTTTGGTTGTCCTGTCAGGTTGTGCACATGTTGGTATTGTTAATACGATAAGGCATGCACAAAAGATAACGGGTATCAAAAAATTGCATATGATTATCGGTGGTTTTCATCTGATCAATGCAAAAACAGAGATAATAATGAAAACAGTTGCAGATATCAAGGCCATGGAACCTGACTATATAGTACCGACTCACTGTACAGGCTTTGAAGCGATTGCAACCTTTTATAGAGAAATGCCCAAGCAATTCATCTTAAACACGGTAGGAACGAAATATGTCATAACTGCTAAAAAAACACAGATTTGAAATTATATTGACAATACGCAGTCATTAAATATACAAGTTCTAGAATAATATACAAAGCAGTTCATTGAGGTTTATGGATGCTAACTCAACATAATAACTTATCAATATGGAGCCTTGAAGCTTAAAAGACATACAAAACTGGCTTTAACAACAGCTTATGGGCTGGATACTGAGCAAAGAATAAAAAGAGAGGATATATATGGGTGGAGTCTTTCAGGATAATTCATATTCCATCGGGAATACCCCGCTTATAAGATTGAACAAGGTTACAGGAAATGCCCGCGCAACTGTGCTTGCAAAGATAGAGGGGAGAAATCCTGCGTATTCAATAAAATGCAGGATCGGTGCTGCGATGATCTGGGAAGCTGAGAAAACAGGAAAGCTTAGACCAGATATGGATATTATTGAACCCACTTCAGGTAATACCGGCATTGCATTGGCGTTTGTTGCTGCTGCGAGGGGATACAGGCTTACCCTTACAATGCCGGAGACAATGAGCGTCGAAAGAAGGAAGGTTTTGAAGGCATTAGGCGCAAACATTATCCTTACAGAAGGGGCAAAGGGTATGAAGGGGGCTGTGGAAAAGGCAGAAGAGATTGCAAAGAGCGCCCCAGGAAAGTGGTTTCTTCCACAACAGTTTGAAAATCCAGCAAATCCAGCAATCCATGAGGCAACAACTGCTGTAGAGTTGTGGAATGATACGGATGGTAAAATGGACATCCTTGTTGCAGGTGTCGGAACAGGAGGAACCATTACAGGCATAAGCAGGTATTTTAAAAAAACAAAAGGAAAACATATCGTTTCTGTTGCTGTTGAGCCTGAACATTCACCGGTGCTTACCCAGACAAGAAACAAAGAATCACTTAAACCTGGTCCACACAAGATTCAAGGTATAGGTGCTGGTTTTGTTCCGAAGGTGCTCGATCTCTCGATTATCGACAGGATCGAGACCGTAAGCAACGATGAGGCTATAGGAATGGCGCGCCGACTCGCAAAGGAAGAAGGCATCCTTAGTGGCATCTCGTGTGGAGCAGCAGCGCATGTTGCAGTAAGAATAGCAAATGAGCAGGAAAATGCCGGAAAAACAGTAGTCGTGATCCTGCCCGACAGCGGTGAGAGGTATCTATCAACAGAGTTGTTTGAAGGAATTCTCAAAGGGGTAGAAGCTGCCAATGCATCAGATGTCCTGCTTTAAGGAACAAGCGTAATGTGTATTTTATCGCCAATCTTTTTTCTCTTTTCAAATGGCACGATACACACAATATACATTTCAAGGTATCTTTTTTATTGAATACTGCAAAAAAAAGACATAATTATTGATAAGACTGTTTTTTTAGGAACGAATGACAAAACATGGTTGTTGTAAAATCGTTTGCGTTGTTTGTTTTTATTGTCTCAAAAATATATGAATTGGAGAAAGAATGAGCGAGGATATAATTAATGAGATTCTTGAACTAAAGAAGCAACGAAACGCCGTTATCGTTGCCCACAACTATCAAGTGGACGAGGTTCAAAAGATAGCAGACATCTTGGGTGATTCCTTTGCCCTAAGCAGATATTGCGCCTCGAGCCCCCATGAAACCATTGTCTTTTGCGGTGTTCATTTTATGGCAGAGAGTGCAAAGATACTGTCACCCCAAAAAACTGTTCTGTTGCCAGAAATAAACGCCGGATGCCCCATGGCCGATATGGTAAATGCGGAAGACATAAGACAGTTGAGAAAAATTTATCCAAATGCAGCAGTAGTATGCTATATAAACACAACCGCTGAGGTAAAGGCTGAGTGCGAAATATGCTGCACCTCATCCAATGCTGTGCAGGTGATACGTTCGTTAAAGGAAAAGGATATTATCTTTGTTCCTGACATGAATCTTGGAAATTATATCGCACGGATGGTTCCAGAAAAAAATATGATAATATGGAACGGGTTTTGTATTACACACCACAGGGTTACCAGTGATGATGTTTTGAATGCAAGGGCGGCTCACCCCGATGCGCTTGTCCTTGTTCATCCTGAGTGCAGACCTGATGTAGTTGATATGGCTGATTTTGTGGGCAGCACAAAGCAGATAATGGACTTTGGAGCCAAATCGGAGGGGAGAAAGTTCATCATAGGTACGGAAATGGGTGTGTTGTTTCGACTGAGAGAAGACAACCCCGATAAAGAGTTTTATTTGCTTTCCCAGGGTTTGATATGCCCAAATATGAAAAGGACAAAACTAATAAGCGTATACAATGCACTAAAAGAGATGAAACACAGAATTGAAATTGAAGATTCAATATTGCTCAGGGCAAAATCTTCGCTTGACAGGATGATGCAGGTGGTTTGAACGTATGAGCAAAACACATAAAACGACGATTGCCGTGGGTATGAGCGGTGGGGTAGATTCAACCATTGCCGCCCTCATGTTAAAAAGCCAGGGCTATCACGTTATTGGCCTTACAATGAAAATATGGGACGATTCAATTAAATGTGCATCTACAAAAAGTGGTTGTTACGGGCCAGGGGAGGCCCATGATATAGCCGATGCAGAACGGGCGGCTGAAAAACTTGGTATTGAACACCACGTAATCGATCTAAGAGATGAATATAGAAAAACAGTCATCGATTACTTTTGTCAGGAATACAGCCAGGGCAGAACGCCAAACCCATGTGTGCAATGCAATACAAAGATCAAGTTTGGCAGATTGCTTGAGAAGGCTGCCTCGTGCGGTCTTCATTATGACCTTTTTGCTACGGGCCACTATTCAAGGATTATTTATGAACCTGATAAAGAGAAATGTCTGTTAAAGCGGGGTATCGATTCAAAGAAAGACCAGTCTTATTTTTTATACAGACTCAATCAAAAACAACTTAAAAGTGTCCTATTTCCTCTCGGTGATTATTATAAGGAAGAGATAAGGGCCATGGCAGAGGCATCAGGGTTTGCAGAATTAATCGAAAAACGTGAAAGTCAGGATTTCCTCGAATGGGATAACTACGATACCTTACTGGGAAAAGATAGTCAGCCGGGCAATATTCTTGATGAGAACGGAAACATAATAGGCAAACATGCAGGAGTTACAAGGTATACTGTGGGGCAGCGCAAAATGTTAAACCTTGCTGGGATGAAAGAGCCTTTCTATGTGCTTCACATAGATGCACCAAACAATGAGATTGTTGCAGGCCCTAAACGTCTTCTTCTCAAGGACTCGCTGATTGCAGAAGATCTTCATTGGATTACCCCTTTAAGTTCCATCCTCGACAAAAATATCCATGCCCAGATACGTTACAGAAGTAAACCATCTGAGTGTAAGATCTATCCGGAAGGACAAGGTGATGGAATAAGGATCAAATTTACAAAACCACAAGAGGCAATTACACCGGGTCAATCGGTTGTGTTTTATGATGGAGATATTGTGGCAGGAGGTGGCATCATAAGGAATGCACTATAAAACCTGACATCTGTTGAGTTGTGGAGATTATAGGTTAGAGGCTAGAAGAAAACTATGAAAAAGGCATTTTGTCTTGTTTGGAATTTTGACATTTGCATTTGACAATACCTTTTCTTTTTGGGATATTTAAATTTAGCGTTAAATCAAAATTTGTCCTGTGGACAAAAAAGTGACAGGCGGGTTTTATTATCCGAAGTCAGTATTAGACGAGAATAAGTTGCAAAAAAACTGATTCAGAGGAAGACTGCGATATGAAAAGAGTGTCGTTCTGGTTTTTAATATCAGTAATTACTATTGCGGTTTTGTTGGGTGGTTGCAAATCTAAAGTGTTGTTAAGGAAAGAGGAAATAACCCCGTCGCCGCCTCTTGCAAAGGTTATGGTACCTGAGACGAAAAGGGAGGTTCCTGTTGCAGCGCCTGCACAGACATCTGGGCAGGAGATCAAAAAGGAGATTGCAGCACCGCCTCCTTCCATTCCTGTCCCGGCTCCTAAAAAAAAGAAGAAGGGATAGCCTATGTTTCACGATGTAATCGTTGATATAGCGGCGGCTTTAATCTGTTTTGCAGCGACTTGCCATCCTGCGTTGGTAGGCGTTGATACCCCTCGGGGCGAGTTTCAACTCATCCATTACACTACGCCTGATCCAGGCTATGGGGGGGATATCCTTTCATTCAAGGAAACCAAAGATTATCTATATTGCATCCATCGGGTGATCGATGTGCCCAGGCAAAAAAGGCTTGAACGTCTAAAAAGTCCTGATGCAAAACGCCGCAATAGGATAACGGGTGGATGCGTCAACGTTGATCCCAAAGTATATGAGCAGCTTGTAAAGTGTTGCTACGCTTCAAAACTTATCATCAAATGAGATGTTCGCCGAACATTTTTTTATCCATGAACTATTTTTTAATGCAACCATAGCCATTAATATTTTTCAACGACCCTGAGGGTTGCCCTGATCAGCAGGCAACACGTTTTGATTTCCTTTTTCAATATCAACTACGAGCTATCTTTATTCTTTTTGTTTGTTTTTTATCACAAGCTCGGGTTTTTTCAGAAATACCTCTGTATCTGGAGGGATGGGTCCGGTGAGCCATACGTTACCACCAATAACAGATCTGGCGCCAATAACAGCCCTTTCTCCGAGTATCGTTGCATTGGCATAGATAATAACATCATCCTCAATAGTGGGATGTCGTTTTTTATTTCTAAGCGATTCGCATTCTTCCTTGTCAAGAGACAGGGCGCCAAGTGTTACACCCTGATAGATGCGTACACGGTTTCCTATTGTCGTTGTCTCACCAATTACAACGCCGGTGCCGTGGTCGATGAAAAAACTCTCGCCTATTTCAACACCGGGGTGAATATCTATGCCAGTGCGGCTGTGTGCGTATTCTGTCATAATCCGAGGAATAAGAGGAACCCCATGTATAAAGAGAAAGTGTGCAATACGGTATACAGTAATTGCAAATAGCCCTGGATAACAGAAGATGATCTCGTCAAAATGCTGAGAGGCTGGGTCTCCTTCGTATGCTGCGCGAACATCCATTGAGAGTGCCTCCTGCAAATCCGGGATTGCCTCGATAAAACCCAGTGCTATTTCCTGGCTTCTGTCCTCGCACCTTGTGCATGGTTGGTTGAAGCGGATGCAGTCGTGTCGGATGGCATAGGCGATCTGTCCCGCGAGAATATCGAAAAGCTCTGTTATCTCTTCTCCAAGATAGAAATTTACGTTTACCTCATCAAGACGCTTGTTTGAAAAATAACCCGGATAGAGAACTGGAAATATCTTGTAGATTATCCCAATGATAGCACGCCTTGAAGGAATGGGCTCGGGGCCTATATGATGAAAGCGCCCATCTTTGTTGTAACGTGAGACGATATCTTTTATTATCAAGGGAATTTTTGCCCGCAAATCCTGTATTGTTTTTATTTCTTCTTTACATTTATCCTGCATTACCACATTTTCCATGATTTTGGTCCCTTCTATTGGTTCGCACAAACGGTATTATCCGATGTCCAGTATGGCGACATGTTCCTTAGCCTTTCGATGATTGGAGGCAACGTGTTTATAACTACATCAATCTCCTCGGATGTATTATAAATGCTCAAGCTGAATCTTATTGAACCGTGTGCCATTGTGTACGGCACCCCCATGGCACGGAGCACATGGGATGGTTGGAGTGAACCGGATGTACAGGCAGAGCCTGAAGATGCGCATATACCGTATTGATCGAGCAAGAGGAGGATGCTTTCTCCTTCTACGAATTCGAAACTGATGTTTGATGTATTGGGCAAACGTGGTGAGCGGCCACCGTTGACCTTGACATTTGGAATACGGTTTATGATTTCACTTTCAAGTCTGTCTCGAAGTGCCCTCACATGACCGTTTTCTTTAGAAAGTTGTTGGTTTGCAAGTTCACATGCCCTCCCAAGCCCTATTATAGCCGGTGTGTTTTCGGTGCCTCCTCGTCTTCCCTTCTCCTGGTGTCCACCTATAAGATATGGGGAAAAACGTGTGCCCCTGCGTATGTACAAAACGCCTATACCTTTCTGTGCATGCAGTTTATGGCCTGAGAAAGAGAGCATGTCAATGGCGCTGTTTTTTATGTCTATTGGTATTTTGCCCATTGCCTGAACTGCATCTGTATGAAAGAGTATGCCTCTCTCTTGGGCAAGTTGTGCCGCCTTTTCTACGGGAAATATGACACCCGTTTCATTATTCGCCCACATAATGCTTACAACGGCTGTATCTTTGGTAAGACTTTTTTCATACTGATCCATATTAAGATTGCCATCGCCATCCACATCGATGGTTGTTATCAAATAACCCTTTTCTGCAAGATGTTCACATAATGCCCTTACAGCGGGATGCTCAACCCTTGTTGTCACGATGTGTCGTCTGCTCGGGTTCACATCAAGCGCAGACATGATCGCCGTATTGTCGCTTTCAGTTCCGCAACTTGTAAATACGATTTCATCAGGTTCAGCCCCTATCAGGGATGCTGTCTTTTCACGGGCATCATTTATATCTTTAGCAGTGCGACCGCCGAAACTATGCATGCTTGAAGGGTTTCCATAATACTGACTGAAATAGGGAAGCATTTCTTCCAAAACCTCCGGTGCAACCATTGTTGTTGCATTATTATCAAGGTAGATTGTTTTCATAGTGACACCTCCTCTACGATAAGTTCTGGCGATACGAGTTCTTTAAGTTTCCATTCTACAAACCCCTTAAGTGTTGCCTGTGATGCTTGACATGTGGCACAGGCGCCTCGTGTAGCAACGAGTACCCTGTTGTCCACAATGTCTATCAACTCTATGTCTCCCCCGTCTTGCTTGAGTGACGGTTTTATTTCACGCTCGATTATTTCTTCAATCATCCTCATCTTTTTGAGGTTGGTCAGTTTCGGTTTTTCAAGGGGTTTTTCTTCCTGTTTTCCAGACGCATGTACCCTGTCAATGATTGCCTTTATCTTCTCATGACAATTTTTACAACCACCCCCAGCTTTTGTATAGTTTGTCACTTCATCAATGGTTGTAAGGTTATTCTGTCTTACAGCCTGCTCAATCTCACCATCTGTGACGCCAAAGCAGACGCAGACGATCTCTTCATCAGGTCTTTTATGACTTACACCCCTATAGTGTTCAATGGCCTTTTCCAGTGCCTCCTGTCCAAGAACAGAACAATGCATCTTTTCCGGGGGCAGTCCTCCAAGGTAGTTTGCAATATCCTGATTTGTAATCTTCATTGCCTCCTCAACGGTCTTGCCCTTTAACATCTCTGTTAGGGCTGAAGCTGATGCTATGGCACTGGCACACCCAAAAGTCTTGAACCTTGCATCTTTGATGCGTTTGTTTTCATCGAGTTTGAATGTCAGTTTTAGGGCATCTCCGCAGGCAATAGAGCCTACCTCTGCTAAACCATCAGGGTCTTCTATCTCACCGATATTCTTAGGATTCAGAAAATGTTCTCTCACTTTATCTGTGTATTCCCACATAAAAACTCCTTTCTATTCTACAGATATCTACAATCTATTTTATCATTTACATCATTCGATGTCTCGATTTCTTTTTATTGAATGTCCATGTCCTTTGCCAGTTATCCTTCCAATAGATTCTATTCTCATAAGAACACTCCTTGCATATTGTTCAATGCTTTCATCAACGCATGGTTTGCCCGGGTAAAGTATATAGTCTTTTCTGAGTTCAACGGGGGTATTGTTTGGCATAAATATGTTGGCGCCTCTTTGAAGGGCAAGGTTCCTTCCCACCCCAGGAAAGGCTGCATCGAATGCAGTCGTAGCCGGGATATGCGCATCGGGGTTAAAGATACGTAATACAGATAGAGCCTTGAAAAACATACCTTCATCCCCTTCATATGCGTTCTTTTCCCTGCCAAGGGGTGTGTCAGGGTGGGGGATAAAAGGTCCTATTCCTATCATATCGAGGTCAAGTTTACGACAAAGAAGTATATTGTCTGCCAAAATATCGATTGTTTCGCCAGGAAGCCCTATCATGAATCCACTACCTGTCTGAATACCGAGTTTTTTCAATGCGTATAAACATTCCAAGCGCTCGTCGAGACTACAATCAGGGTGGAGCCTTTCAAAAAGATCGCTATCGCTTGTTTCAAATCTCAGCAGATAACGATCCATACCACAATCACGCCAGTACTTGTACGTTTTATAAGGTCTATTTCCAACCGAAAGGGTGACTGCAAGGTTTGTCTCATGCTTTATTCTACGTATGATTGCGCCAATCTCATCATCATTGATTCCCGGGGTTTCCCCTGATTGAAGCACAACTGTTGTCTGTTGCACAGATTCCATAGTCCTTGCTATATCAAGTATCTCATCGGCATTCATCGCGTAACGATTCACTGACATATTCGATGCCCTGATGCCGCAGTATAGACAATCATTGGCGCAGATGCTTGAGAATTCGATTATGCCGCGGATATATACCTCATCACCCATGTTTTGCTTCCTGATGTCATCAGCCTCTCTATAAATTCCTTCTATACCGTCACCTTTTGTTAGAAGCATAGAAATTGCCTTTGTTCTTTCGTCCTTATCAAATAAAATGATTCTATTCTTTCGCATGGTATGTGTTCCCATCAGGATAGTATACCCTAAATCCTCACCATATTTGTTTGCTTTTTATCATGATTTCCATACATGTATGGATTTGTACTAACATTTATTGCAATGCTTACCATTGCTGCGGGGTCTGTCATAAAATAATTTCACGTATATTGCTGATATCTACGTTTGACATGAGGGCATTTGTAACCGCATTCCTATGGTCAGGAAGAAAGCGCACACATACGCCGCAATCGGTACTTATGCTTTTTGGCACTGGAATAATTTTGTGCGGAATCCCTGCCTTTTTGAGTATCTTCTCTGCCTTGATGACATGACTAACAGAGTCAAACATAGCGACACAATAGGTTTGGTTCTTCATGGTTTGACAATCCTTCCTGCCGTGGAAAGTGTATCTGCAATCTCGTACATGTTAGACAAATTGCCTGCCATGATTTTCCCGTTCAGTTCAAAAAAATTGACACATGTACCACAGACAAGGATTTTGACACCTTTTTCTTCAAGTGCCTTTAGGTCATCCACAGCACCGCCCTCGACAGTAGCAAGTTTTACACCTGCGTTATACAATATAATTATATCGGGACAATGCTCAAGATTGGTGGTAGTGTTAACAAATGATTTCATAAGAATTGCACCCAGTTCGTCATTACCGCTTCCCATCATGTTTGAAGCAATAACGAATACCATGGGTCCCCCAGTTGGTGCTGTTATATCCTTATCATATATATGTTCAGCCGGTTGAGAAATATTCAACTGATTTTCCTTTTTTTTGGTGATTTTGATGCCAAACACGCCGTCAGACTCCTTTTTTGTCTCAACGTCACATCCGGATGCAGTTGCAAAGCGTTTCACGTTTTCAAAGGCTGTGGCATTGTCTACATGGATTGTCAACTCATCGTTTGATTCAAGCGCCTTTTTTGTCAGAAGAACGGGTTGGGGACATGCAAGTCCCTTTGCATTTATTGTTATTGACATATCATCCTCCATAAGGAAATATTACCTGAGTTTTCTTTTGCCGTTTGAGATCGTTTTAATTGCCTTAACAGAAGCCTCAATCTCTTCTTCTGTTGTAAACATGCCAAAGCTAAAACGCACTGTACCGTAAGGAAATGTCCCTAACGTACGATGGGCTGACGGGGCACAGTGGAGCCCCGGCCTTGACAAAATATTAAAACGTTCGTCGAGATAATAGGAGATATCTGAAGGCATCATGCCATCGATATTAAACGATACCAATGGTGTGCGCATTGTGGTGTCTGGATTTCCATAGACCTTTATACCACCAATTGTGCTTATACCATCCACAAACATCTTCATCAGGTTGATTTCTTTGTTATGTATCTTGTCAATACCTATGTCAGATATATGCCTGGCGGTTGCTCCAAGGCCAGCTATGCCTATTGTATTCGGAGTTCCTGATTCAAAGCGATCAGGCATAAATTCAGGTTGTTCTTCAAATTCGGATCTGCTACCTGTGCCGCCACGCTCAAGCGGTGCTATCGACATTTCAAGACCCCTTCTTATATAAAATCCACCCGTACCTTGCGGACCGTAAAGCGATTTATGTCCTGTAAAAACCAGTATATCAACACCACTATCCATAACATCAATTGCTACACTTCCAACGGTTTGTGCCGCATCTACAACCAAAACAACACCATATTTACTGGCTATATCAGAGATGTCTGCTATCGGCGTTATTGTTCCTGTTACATTTGATGCGTGTGTAACAATTATCATCCTTGTGTTATCTTTTATTGAAGCCAAGATATCGTCGGGCAAGATGTCTCCTGCAGAAGAACACCTCGCAATGCTTAACTCGATGCCATCCAGCTCCAATGCACGCAAAGGTCTCATAACAGAATTATGTTCCATGCTCGAGGTAACGACATGGTCGCCAGGTTTTAAAAACCCCCGCAATATTGTGTTCAAGCCCTCTGTGGCATTGCGTGTGAAGATAACAGTGTCAGGGTCATCGGCACCGATTATTGATGCAATCGTCTCGCGTGTATTGAAGATTATTCGGCTTGCTTCGACAGAAAGTCTGTGGCCGGAACGTCCTGGATTTGCCCCTACACCATTGTTAAAATCGATCATTGCCTGCATCATCACATCCGGTTTTGGCCATGATGTGGCTGCATTATCAAAATATATAGGCTTCATTATCCATTCATCTCCAAAAGTGTCTGCACACGGTCATATATCATTGCCTGGAATACAATGTAAGGCTGTGGTTCTATGTTTTCTGATTCCAAATATGTCACATTAATTCCCGTAACATTAATTCCCTTAAAGTGAAGGAAATATATTTACATTCATGTCGTTGATTAGTCAAATTGATATTATAAATGGAAAATGCTTTTAATATGAAATTTATCTATAAAGATGCTTTTACTATAATTTTCAATGGTATTGTCGATTCATAATTGCGTGACAAAATACCCTTATCGGTGTGTGTATAAACGATGTCAAAGATTTTTTATAGTTCTTATCAGGTCTCTGGTTGAATGATCTTTAGGATCGCCCACGATTGCTACTCTGCCTCCGTATGAGAGGACAACGTCTCGTTCTGGTACGGTGTTTTCTGTATAATCTGTGCCTTTTGCATGTATGTCTGGTTTCAATGCCAATAGAAGGTTTTCAACAGTTGGGTCACTAAAGATGATTACATAATCGACACATCCTATAGCCGAAATAATCTCAGCCCTTTCCAGTGCAGGTGTAACTACATGTTTTCTCTTGCCAAGGCCTTTGACGGATGTGTCGTCGTTCACTGCGACAACAAGCACATCCCCTAGCCTTTTTGCGTCCTGCAGATATCTGATATGACCAACATGCACAAGGTCAAAACAACCGTTGCCAAATACTATGCTTCTACCTTTTCTTTTCTCATTGTTTACAATCTCTTTTAGCTCTTCAAGGTTATTTATGATCTGTCCCATAACTCTCCATTGCCTTTTTAAGTTCTTCCTGACTAACCGTTGCTGTCCCGCGTTTCATGACAACCACACCTGCTGCATAATTTGCAATACATGAAGCCATATAATAATCAGCACCGCTTGCAAGCGAAAGGGCCAATGCAGCACAGACTGTATCGCCGGCGCCTGTAACGTCGGTAACATCATCTGTTCCGGAAATGGGTATGTCAAACGCCTCGCCCGTTTTCAAGAAAAGACTCATCCCCTGGTTGCCCCTGGTAATCAGAAGTGCAGATAAATCAATAAAATTCAATATTTCTTTACCAACATCAGCGATTGAATGCGATTCGTCCAGACCTGCAAGCATGTATGCCTCTGATTCATTTGGTGTAACTATGGTCAGCCCCCTCAACCCTTTAAGATTATACCTTGAATCGCCGACAACAATCATATTTTTTGCCAATCGTCTCATATATTGAATCACATTATCATCTACCGTTCCATGACCATAATCAGAGACAATGAATGCGTCCATATCGGGGGCCAATTCCTCAATCTTTTTCAATAATAATTTTTTTGCACTAAGCGGGACAGGTATATCGCTTTCTCTATCGATCCTTATGACCTGCTGTTTTGAGGTGTTTGTATCTCCAGCAAGTATCCTTGTTTTGGTTGTAGTATTTCCCTTGTATCTTATAAGGCCGGTCTGGTCTATTGTTTTATGCTGTAGAAAATAATCGAAAAGTTTGTTACCGTGGTTATCATTTCCGATGAACCCGAGAGGGAAAACCTGCGCACCAAGTGCCAATAGGTTGCTTATCGTATTGCCTGCACTTCCAGGAAATATCTTCTGTCCTTCGTATTTTATGACGACAACAGGTGCTTCCCTCGAAAGTCTGTATGGTTTACCGAATATATATACATCTGCGATTATATCGCCAATGACACAGATCTTTTTTTCCTTAAATCTATCGATGATATCGTCTGCCGAATTAGTATGCTCGGTTATCCGATGGTTAGGGCCTTGAAATTTTGACCTTTGTCTTTTATCCAAGTATCTCCTCCAATTTTCTGAATACTGTTTCAGGCGTAATCTGCTTCATGCACCCGTGATCCCTGTCACACACCCTCCTGTTGCATGGTCTGCATGGTATGTCGGCGCTGAGAAGATGTGTATAGGCACTTGGATAATCGGTATATCTTGCATCCATAGGGCCCAAAAGTACAACGGTAGGTACGGAAAGGGCAGCGGAAATATGACGGGGACCTGTATCGTTTGATACCACCGAAGATGCGCGCGAGAGACATACCTTCAAATCTCTTACATCCATATCCATAATCTCTATACCATCTTTTTGCGTCGAGCCATCAAGAACATCTCTTGCCAATCCCTTTTCATCCTTTCCCGGTAAGAGATAAACCATCATTTCGAGTCTCTGTACAATCATATCTGCAAGCTCGGAAAAGTAGACAGGTGGCCAGCATTTCGAAGAACCATACTGCGCACCAATAATAAAAACGATGTAAGGTTTGTTTAAATCGGTGTACTGTTCGTAATATCTCAGTTCCTCGTCTTGAGTAACGAAGAGCAAAGGTGTTTCATTTTCTGTGCGTCTTCCACCCAACATATCAATGATACGCATATAATGTCTTGTCGTTGATTCCAGAGTCAGGGTCTCAGGGGCGTGTTTTGTGAGCATAAAACCCCTTTTATTTCTTGCATACCCTGTTCTTTCTTTTATGCCTGCCATATAAAACAATAGTGCCGAACGAAAGGAGTGTGGCAGTATGATACCTCTTTTGAATTCCGTTTTTTTTAAAAAGGATACAGCGTCAAAGAACGAAACTATGTCTTTTTTATCCAACGGAATGTATCTATCCAGTAAATTGAGGCCGTTGTATAGATGGATTGCGTTACTTTTGCCAATACCCCAGATTTCATCGTTTACAGAGGCCCTGAGCGATTCTAAAAATGGCACTGCCATTACCATATCGCCAATCCAATTAGGCAGATATACTATCGTCTTTCCAGTCACTTCTTACGCCCATAAAAGGGTTATACTTTACGGTGTAGTGAATAACGCCCTTTTCCTCCATTTCTTTATCTAACATATTCGATTGTTTAATGAAAAGTTTTTTGTTCTCAAGCCATGTATCGTCGGCCGCAGCCTCTACAATCTTAAGTAATTCCCAGTATCTATGCTTTCCGTCCATATTGGCGAACCCGTTTATAAATAGACAAAACATGGATTTCAGTTTATCAACGAGGAGCTTGACATCTTCTTTTAGCATCATACATGTTTCATCGGTAAAATTGTCAAGGGCATGCATCTTTTCAAAATCTATCAGGCTTGCCCCTTTTGCGATGTCGTAAGCCTTAGTTCCCACAAAAGGGAAAAAGAGTGACCATCGCACCCTTCCTGGCTTAACCCTGGCTATAAGTTCAACAGTCTCAAAAATATCCTCCGGTTCTTCGTGCGGAAGTCCCATCATAACAAATGCAGATGTGTGTATACCGTATTTGTGCGCTGAATCAAAGGCATGTTCTATGTCTCTATTTGACATGTAACGGTTCAACACACCCCTCCTTATACGGTCGCTTCCACTTTCAAGACCGAATTTTACAATCCTGCAACCTGCTTCCTTGAGAACATGCGCAACATCATTGTCAAATATCTTTGCATGGGCATTGCAAACAAACCCAATATTCGTGATTGATTTATATTTCTCAGAAAACTCATAAAGCCACTTTTTATCAAACGTGAAGATATCATCGTCAAAAATAAACATATTGATACGTTTATAGTGTGTTAACAGATAATCGATCTCATTTATTATCTCATCAACGGTGTGTCTACGCATATAATGTCTTGGGAGATGGCCATGATCTTTATAAAGCTTCATGATTTTATGGTTTAGACAATAAGTACAGCGAAAGGGACATCCCCTTGATGCAATGAGTCCCACCCATCCATCCTTTGCGTCGATCATATTTTGGAAATCAAAAATATCATAGTCCTTAAAGGGTAGTTTTGTAATGTCCGTAAATGGTCGCAACGGCTCCTGGATAAACCGACCTTCATCCATGTAGGCAAAGTTTTTTACACCTTTTGCCGAACCTTTTTGTATAAACTCGAGGACCGCCTCCTCTCCTTCACCTATACAAAGATAGTCCACCGCTGTTTCAGATGCAGTTCCGAGCGGATCCATCGTGGGATGTATACCGCCGAACACAACAGGGACATCACAATATGTTTTGATGCTTTGAGCAATATCTGTCGAATATTTATATTGATTTGTTAAAACGGAGAAACCTATCATATCAGGCTTTATAGATAACACATCCTTTTTAATCCTTTGTAGATCGAGCGGGTAACCAAGTTTATCGTTTATATTCAATAAATACGTTTCGATATTATGGGCCTTAAGGAGACCTGAAATATAGGATATTCCATAATTAAAACCTATCTGGGCATGAAGGTTGGGGTAGATAAATAAAACTTTCATATAATTAAGAAAACCCCCTTATTTTCATTGGATATTTTGATGCTGTATCGGGTTGTCATCTGGCATCTTCAAAACAACATCATCTCTTTTATTATATCTTTTTAATATTGCTTCAAAAACCTCATCAATTCCAATATCATCGAGACACTTTTTGTTTTTGCAATCCTTATTTTTACAAGGACTGCACAACAGATCTTTACGAATAACAGTGCAGTTTTTACCATATGGCGAGTTGATTTTTACATCCGTTGGGCCGAAGACCGCTACCAAAGGGCAATTTGCAAATGCAGCGAGGTGCATAACACCTGTATCTCCACCAATGTACATAGCAACCCTTTTCAAAAGGGCAAAAAGTTGTGGTACATTTGTAGGGCATGAGAGTATTGCGGTATCACCTGACAGTTTTAATAGGTTTTCAGCATCTGTTTTTTCACCAGGACCCCAGAGTATCAAGACCCGGGCGCCTATCTTATCGCTGATCATTCTTATGATATCTCCGTAACGTTGCAAACTCCATCGCTTGTAAAAACCGCTTTTGCTTGAAAATGGGTTTACGGCGAACACCGGGTCTGTCAAGCCTTCTTTTGAAAAAAAGTCATCAATATATGTATCGCAGTGTTTTGGCACAGTAAGCGTTATTTGGGGTATATCTCCATCTGCACCAAGGTGTTTTGCAATAAGCATATTACGATCTACCTTGTGTATCCTCTTATCATGTGCAGATATCTTTTCCCTGTAAAACAAGTGGCTCTTTTCCTTAGCATAGATTTCACCAAAGCCGATCCTTCTTTCACCCCTGGAGAACTTCAAGAGTATAGCACTTTTTATTATTCCGTGGAAGTCGGCGATCATATCGTAATCAACCTCACGGAGTCTTTTAACAAAGCTGATTATCTCGCGTATCCCCTTCACAGGATCACTTTTCTTAAAGGCATGCATAATATTGTGCCGAGGGAATTCAATTACTTTATCAATAAAATCCTGATGAGAGAGCAGTTGACTTACAGAGCCCTCTACAAGCCAGGAGATATGAGCATTTCTAAAGGTGTTTCTGATCGCAACAACTGCAGGAATACACATAAGGACATCGCCAAGCGAGCTTAACCTTATCACAAGGATTTTATGCGGTTTCGGCATCTTTCAAAATCTTTAAAAGATGTGGGGGTATAGAAGTGGTTTTTTTCTCACTGTTTATGCAGATATGTTTTGTTTTTCCTGAAACAACAAGGGTTCCTTCTCTGTATATCTCATAATTAAAAGTGAGCCCTCTTGATTTTATATCCGATATACCTGTTCTTACTACAAGAAGGTCATCGTAGGTTGCCGAATTATAATATTTTGCTTCAAGGTTCACCACAACAAGGTGGTATCCCAACTCTTCAAGATTCCTGTATGCAAAGCCCTTTTCCCTCATATACTCGCTTCTGCCTATTTCAAAGTATATGGGGTATGTGCCGTAATATACTATGCCCATTTTATCGGTATCAGCATAACGAACCCTGACAGGCACATCGACAGGCCTATTCTTTTGTTGTTCGTCCATTATTTCCCGCATCCTTCCTTTTAAAATTTAACGTCCATAATACATGAAAGGCCAAGGGTCCTATGCCCCCACACCTGGCTATTCATTCGGTGTTCTTGATCTTTAAAGTGCTCTCATAAATTCCGGCCTGAGAAGTGAGGGGTCTCTCTGGTCTAATACATGTTTGATTGCACGCAGAGTCTTTTCTTTGTCTTCAGGCAACCATGCCTTTACAGGAAGATAATTTGAGGCATGATTCGAGGCAAAATAGGTATGCGTGACATTTGTGTTGCTTATCATGATGGCAAGCTCTTCAAGTAATTGATACGGATCAGGGACCTTGAAGGTGCCTTTTTTTACTTCATCGGCGAGAACAGTGCCTGGCACAATGATTACACTAAGCGCTCCTGCGTAATCAGGGTCGATCCTGCTTAAGAATTTACCTGTCTCGGCTGCATGTATGGCACTTCTTTCAGCACCACCTAATCCAAGCAAAACAGTTACAGAAAGCAAAATACCCGCTTCCTTAACCTTTTTTGCAGCCTCTGCCGTTTTGTCAAGCGTGGTGCCTTTACAAACCCTATCAAGGGTAACCTGGTCGCCAGATTCCACGCCAAGATAGATAATACCTACCCCAAGTCTTTTTAATTCCTTAAGCTCTTCCAGGGATTTTTTCAAGATAGATTTGGTATTGCCGTAAACGCCGATTCTTTCAAGCTTGGGAAATGCATCCCTTATCATCTGAACAATAGGAACAAGCCTTTTCTGGGGAATTATCAGGGCATCACCATCTGCAATAAAAACCTTTTTTATGTAGCGCGCATATGCCTTAGCCTCTTCAACGTCTTCTTTTATCTCTTGAAAACTTTTGACCCTGAATTTTTTATCCTTGTAAGAACCGCAAAATGTACACTTGTTATGTGAACACCCTATGGTAACCTGAAGAATAAGGCTATCTGCTTCGCTCGGCGGTCTGTAAATTGAACCTTCATATTTCATTTTTCAATCCTATATAGTTTTTCGCCTTCTCTTAAAAACCCGTATTTTTTTCTCACCACCTCTTCGAGGTAGCTGTCATCTTTTTGAAGTCTATCAAGTTCGTGCATCAACAACACATTTTCCTGGCTTAACCTTTTTATCTCAGTGTTAACACGTCCTATTTCCATTTTGGTTTTAACCAAACCAAGGATGCCCCCCTCTGTAAAAACAAGAGAGAAAAGCATTGCAGTGATCAGCAGCATCAACCCGTATTTTTTAATAGCATCATCAAGCATTTTGATATAACAATAATAATTGCATATAGATAAAATGTCAACCTTAATTAACGAGACAAAAGGCGCACAATAACTAAGGCATTTAATTTAGATTTATCGGATTTAACAACATCATTGCACATCAAACAGATGATGCCTTTTTATTCTATCGACTTCTCCCATCCTTGTCCGAAATCGGCAAGAGGTTTTATCTCATAAATTTCAAAATCAACAGCAGCATAGACCATTTTTGCACCGGCATCTCCTGCCACCTTTGCAATTTGTGCCTTCATATTGTCAAGTTTTGTTCCGGATGTCTGTGAGTCGACCATTTTGACGTATATTCTCACGCCCTTCCATTCGTTTAAGGTTTTTCCAGGCTCCATGATCATGAAAACCGCATATGGATTTTCCTGGAGATAAGCATAGGTTCTGTTTTTACCTATACCCATTGTTATGGTTTTGTCATCGATCATCTGAGGTGAGCCAAAGTATGCCACATTCACCTTGCCCTCTTTGTTGGCAGTGCTGAGGCAGCCGAGGCGGGGTCTTTTGTTGAAGTATTCCATCAATTTTGCTGACATGAAACACCCCCTTTATTTATTTTGATAATTTTTCTTAATCTCCGACAGTGTTGCAAAATGTTTGCGTTCTTCTTCTATAATCTTATCGATCTGTTCGTGGTGTTTAGGTGCAACAAACTGTTTTGCCTCCTGGTAATACAGAATGGAATCGAGCTCTCTCTGCATTGCAAACTCAAGCGCAGATAGAGTATTGTGTACATTTTTTAACTCCCCGTCTTTTACGTCTTTTGTAAAGATAACCTTGTTGTCGATGTAGTCACGAAGATATGCCATATATTCTCCAGTATATCTTTCGGGTGGCCTATATTCGTCTATTTTTGCCAGCATGTCCTGGAAAATCCTTTTGTGTCTGATTTCTTCGTCTGCGAGTCGGTCGAAAAGTTTTCCTGTTTCTTTATCATCAGCCATCATTGCCGCTTTGTGGTAAAACAGCTCACCGTCTTCTTCAACACGTATTGCAAATCGGAACACATCGCTTGCCTGTAAAAAGATACTCATAATTTTCCTCCTATATAAAAATTATACTGATTAGCGAATCTTCATAACAACCGAGTGGGTTTTTCCGCTATCAACTTCCCTTACCTTCAGCCTTAGCTCTTTTGCCTGTGCCGCCTCACCAGGAAAGAAAATAAAGCCGTATGCAATCTGGTGAGATGGTATTGCCTTGTTCTCGAGGGACCCTTTCTGTAGGTCCTGACGTATTTTATCCTGTGCATCTTTATCAAATAGCCCTGATGCGCCCCCTGCTGTGGCGCCCGCAGCCGCACCGACGGCCGCACCTTGTAGTGCAGCATTACCCACGTTTGTGCCAGTTACGATGCCCACTGCAGCCCCTATCATAGCCCCGGCTATACCTGCGAAAACCCCGCCTTTCGCTGCCTTGGGTGCAACTTCGCCGTATTGCGTCTTTTTTGCAATTCTTTCATAGGCAAGACTTGAATCAAGAATAGACCAGATATTGTCTTCAACATCAATCAGAAATGTTTGACTTGGCAAGATTTCAATCGGGTGTTCGCCCTTATTATCAAATATAACCTGCACCGGAATAACGCCCGAACCTATGATATCGAAACCATAGACCGTTTCTGCCTCTTTGTTGTTATTGAACATCTTGACTGCTACTGTCGCCCCGGCAACCTCTGTTGCATTCGGATATGCAGAAGGCATTTTGAATGGAACAACCTGTCTTTGATAGCTCTGACATGCCACCAAAGAAAAAAAGACTAAACATATGACAAAAGGCCTGAAAAAGCCATATTTTATTTTCATCGCGGTCCTCCCTGCCCTTAATTATAGCACAGATGAGTTTATAAAAAGCTTTAATTATTGTCAACACAATCTCCTCTTTTGTGATTTCCCGAGAAAATGTTTTTTTATTTTACTATTTAATTTGCATTATTTTCATTTTGTGACATAATCTGTAAAAACCATGCTTTTACTGATCAAATGGTTCATAATGACATTATCTGTTATGGTTGCATCCTATATTATCCCTGGTGTCAACGTAAAGGGATTCTTTACTGCAATGTGGGTGGCGCTTTTTATAGGTATCGTTAATGTGCTTGTAAAACCATTTTTAATATTTATTACGCTGCCTATCAATATTTTAACACTGGGTCTATTCACCTTTGTGATTAATGCGCTTCTTATAATGCTTGCGTCATCTGTAATCAAAGGGTTTGAGGTGAAAGGGTTTTGGATTGCCATGCTCTTCAGTGTCGTGTTGTCTGTCATAAATTTTATCTTCGGGCATGTGCTGGGAGCCAAATAAAGATGTATTAATCGGTTATCCTTTATGGGTCTTAAAGTTTATATTGATTTCAGCATACTTGACACCTTGGCCTCATCTCCACCTGAAGGCAAAACAAACTTGCCCCACTGGCAATCCATGCGAAACATCTGGAGGATGTTTATTGACAACAAGATCAGTCTTGTAACTTCACCTATTGATTTAGAGACAGACATTATACTATGGCTAAACAAGAGGGGATGCTGCATAACAGACACAATGAGGACAATGGAGGCTATAAATGAGTTTGAAAGATGGAATATGATTGAAAAAGATAATATACGAAAATGGAAACGTATTTTGATCTTTTTCGAACAGATAGGTTTTCTCGAGGACACAGAAGTACATGTTTTGAGCGATGCATACAAAGCGCTCGAATCGTTTATTCAAAATGAAGTACTTGGTTTTAAAATGGATGAACCTGAGTCTTTGCTTACTGAAGAAGATATAGCTATCCTGAATGAATGTTCACAATCTCTGCACAATTGGTATAGCGATATATCATGGAAAGAACTGAAGTGTACCGATTATCAGCTCAACTGGGAAATATTGCTCTCAGTGCTTGAAAGACATAATATTGAAACCGTATTTGAGGGTGAAAAGGGAATTAGGAACAGAAACCTCTTTGGTCTTTGGAACAGGATAGTGGGGTTGAGCAAAAAAAGTTCCAGCAGATTGCCCTTGGATAGATCGCATATTGATTTTATTCTTGCAACCGTTCTTAAAAAATATCAATTTAACATGGCATATAGAGATACCAAACATATATTGAATTGTATAAAACACAAAATAGATCTTTTTATGACTACTGATGATAGGCTTATTGAATCGTTCAATAGCAAAAGACATCTGCTTATGAAGCTGCCTGAAACCATTATAGTAAATTTAAATATTGTAAACCCATCCACAGTGAAAAAAAATTATGTCATCCCCTAAAGGTCTTGACAAGTGTATATAAATGTTAGAACATAAAGAAATAACCAACAATCAAAACAGAAAGGAGGTGAAAAACATGAAGAAGATTTTTATGGTAATGTTTGCATTATTCATCAGTGTTGCATTTGTATCAATGGCTTTTGCACAGGCCAAGCCGGCAGCAACTGAAAAACCTGCCCCTGCAAAGGAAGCCCCTGCCCCTGAGAAGGCAGCTCCTGCGCCTGCAAAGGAAGCCCCTGCCCCTGAGAAGGCAGAGGCAAAGGCTGATAAGCCGAAACCCAAACCAAAACCAGCGGGTTTTTATGGAGAGGTAACAAATGTTGATGCTACAGCAAAGATACTTACGGTAAAAACCAAGAAAGATGTTGTCACATTTGATCTTGCAAAGGCAACTTTTAAGGGTTACAAAGACATCAGCGAGATTAAGGTCGGTGATAAGGTTGCTGTTAAATATTCAAAAGACGGCATTAATGTAAAGAAGATAGCCGCAGCTAAACCAGCTAAGGAGAAAAAGGAAAAACCCGCAGCTAAAAAAAAGGGGTTCAAGGATATTGATGCAAATAAAGACGGCAAAGTAACAATTGAAGAATTGACGGTTATATTTATCAATGTCACGCCAGAAATGTTTAAACAGTTCGATAAAAATGGAGATGGCGTCCTCGATGAAAAAGAATTTGGAGATGCATCAAAGGCAATGAAGTAGTGTCGTTTAAAAACCCCGCCAATCCTTTGTGTCTGGCGGGGTTTTTCTATGTTGTTACCCTTTTCAGAATCTTACCCTTTACACTTATAGTGATAATTTCAATTGGCATTTTTTGGCCTGAAAGCTCCATCCCCCGTCTGACGATCAACGGCATCTTTGAGCAACAAGGTACCTCCATGATAAGCACTGTAATGCTTTTAATACTTGATCCCCTGAATATCTCTGCAAACCTTTTGATATATTCTTCAGTATCGTCAAATTTGGGGCACCCAATCAAAACAACCTTTCCTTTCAAAAAATCATTGTGGAAATAAGGATAAGCCAAAGGTGTACAATCCGATGCGACAAGAAGATCTGCCCCCTCGAGGAAAGGTGCTGTAGGCGGGACAAGTTTTATCTGGACAGGCCAATGGGTAAGTCCAGAACCCTTTTCAGTGTATCTTGAAGGTTGGTTAGCCTCTTCACATAAAGACTCAAATAACTGGATATTCGAGGAAGGACAACCGCATGGCAATGTTTCTGACGGCGAGTTGTTGTTGGCGAAATGTGGAAAAACTCCTTTTTCCTGTGGAGCCTTTGTTACTTCATGTTTGAGATGTAGTTCGACTGCATCGGGGTCGAATGCATCTGCTTCTCGTTCCACTATACTTAATGCACCTTCCGGGCATTCGCCTATGCATGCAGCAAGTCCATCACAATAATTTTCAGAAACGAGCCTTGCCTTACCATCAAAAATCTGTATTGCGCCCTCAGCGCATGCCGCTACACACTGTCCGCACCCGTTGCATTTGTTTTCGTCGATTTCTATAATTTTTCTTTTTATCTTCATTGTTTCCACCTTCATTGCGATTATAGGGCATAGAGAAACATCATAATTTTTTCTCTACGCCCTATATATTCTATTCTATGCAGTTTTTAATATCGCCTTTAGATCTTCGTCCGGCGTTGTAATAGGTTTTATATCAAACTTTTCTACAAGCACATTAAGTACATTGGAGGTGACAAAGGCCGGTAAAGATGGTCCAAGACGGATATCTTTAATGCCGAGATAAAGGAGCGTCAGCAGAATTGCAACTGCCTTTTGTTCGTACCAGGAAAGCACAAGGGATAGAGGTAGATCGTTAACGCCAACATTAAAGGCCTTAGAGAGCGCAATGGCAATCTGTATTGCAGAATAAGCGTCATTGCATTGGCCGATATCGAGCAGTCTTGGAATACCACCTATATCACCGAGGTCTTTATCAAAGAAACGAAATTTACCGCATGCAAGCGTGAGAACAATGCAGTCTTTTGGAACCTTTTCTACAAATTCAGTATAGTAATTCCTGCCTGGTTTTGCGCCGTCGCAGCCTGCTACGAGGAAAAAGTGACGTATCTGTTTGTTTTTTACTGCTTCAATAACAGTATTTGCAACACCCATAACAGTATTTCGACTAAAGCCAACCATTACGGATTTTCCTTCGATATCCTCCGTGAATCCTGTCATTGAAAGAGCCTTCTCAATTGCAGGGGCGAAATCATGTCCCGAGATATGAACAACACCCGGCCACCCAACAGTACCAAGTGTAAAAATATTATCCTTGTATGTATCTTTTGGCTTCTGAATGCAGTTGGTTGTCATGAGTATTGCGCCAGGAAATTGTGCAAATTCTTTTTGCTGATTCTGCCAGGCAGTTCCGTAATGCCCGTAAAGGTGGGCATATCTTTTGAGATTTGGATAGCCGTGTGCGGGAAGCATTTCGCCATGGGTATAAATGTATATCCCTTTACCTTCTGTCTGCTTCAATATTTCTTCCAAATCCTTGAGGTCATGGCCTGAAACGAGTATGGCCTTCCCCTTTTTTGCGCCAAGAGGGACTTTTGTTGGGACGGGATGCCCGTAAGCCCCTGTATTTGCAGCATCAAGTATCTCCATGGTTTTTAGATTTATTTCGCCACACTTCAGTACAAGCGAAAGGGCTTCGTTGAGATCGATTGTCCTTCTGAAGATTGCAACCAGTGCTTCATGGATAAATGCATACACAGCATCATCTTCCTGGTTAAGTATCCTGGCATGATATGCATATGCTGCAACACCCTTGAGCCCAAAAAGAAGGGTATGTTTAAGCGATGTAATGTCTGGTGTTGAGTTATCGGGCCGTATTTGCACAGCCTCACCCTGTTTGATTAAACCTTCCATCGTTGTCTCTGGCGTAAACGAGCTGAAACCTGTCGGTAAATCTACATCTATACCTGCTTTGCCAAGTTTCTCTTTTAATGAATCCTTTAACGTTGTTGCGCGGTTGATAAGCTCTACAAAACGTTCAGGGTCAAAATCAACGTTTGTTAGGGTCGCAAATAAGGCTTCAAGTGCAAAAACATCAGAATCATGGTCAATAATGCCGGCATTTCTTCCTTTTTCAGCATAGAATGACAGTTCAGATAGCACATAAATGAGAAGGTCCTGTAGCGCTGCAACACTGGGTTCCTTGCCACAGACACCCGACTTTGTGCATCCCTCTCCTCTTGCAGTTTGTTCGCATTGATAACAAAACATAATGTCCTCCTTTATTTAAATGTTTTTATGAGGACATTATAATGCTTGCAGTGGAACGAGTCTTTGACCTAAATCAAGAAAATATAAAAAATATGTGGGTTACGGTGCAAAATTTGAAAATTGATAAGGGGTATCTCGTTTTTCGTCCCTATCTTTTTCTACAGCATCTTTTTTCTCAAAATACACAAAGTCCTCTGCAATCTCTCTCAGGGCCGTTACGATCTCTCGGTTTGTTGATTTGACGAGAGGTCTAGATCCCTTGACTAATTGCTTCGCCCTTTTAGCAGAGAGGTGGACAAGTTCGAAACGGTTTTCTACCTTATCCATACAGTCTTCAACGGTTATTCTTGCCATTTTGCCTCCCTTATTTTTTCAATAATGTGTTTGAATTCTCTATAGGCTTCGTCGACATTATCATTGATTACAGTATAATCAAAATAACCTTTTTTTTCAACCTCTTCTTCCACTCTCTTCGATCTTGCCTCTATCTCTTTTTCTCCTCTAAACAAAAGTCTATTTTTTAATTCATACAACGAAGGAGGTTGGATAAATATCAAAAATGCATCGGGATGTTGGCTCTTTACCCTTAATGCACCCTTCACGTCGATATCAAGGACAACGTCTTTTCCGGACTTAAGTGCTTCTAATACCTCCTTTTTTGGTGTACCATAGAGATAGGTATATACATTTTCCCATTCAAGAAAACCATTTTTATTTATAGTATCATTGAACGTATCGACATCAACAAAATAATAGTCTTTCCCTTCTACTTCATTCAGACGTTTTTGCCTTGTCGTATACGAGACGGAAAATACGCTTTTCTTGTCTTCTGCTAAAAATCGTCTGATGAGTGTGCTCTTACCCACACCCGAAGGACCCGAGACCACAAACAGATATCCTTTTGCCTTTTTCAACCGATCACACCCCTGATGATAAATCTTTATTCTACGTTTTGCGCCTGTTCACGCATCTTTTCAATCTCAACCTTTATCTGCACAACCCTCTCGTTTATATGGAGGTCGTTTGATTTGCTTCCAATTGTGTTTGCTTCCCGCACCATCTCCTGAATGATGAAGTCGAGTTTTCTTCCGACTGCCTCAGCCGAAGCAAGCGTGTTCTTAAAGTTATCTATGTGGCCTTTAAGCCTCACTACTTCCTCTGAAATATCGAATCGATCCATATATACGGCTATTTCCTGCAACACCCTGACCTCATCAATAGATGTTGACTTTGTAATCTCCATCATCCGGTTTCTCAATTTTTCCTCATGACCTTTTATTGCGGTAGGCCATCTTTTCTCGATTTCGCTCAGGCTTTTCGAAATATTCTTCAGTCGTTCTTTAATATCCTTCTGTATAATCTTACCTTCTCTTGTCCTCTCTTCATTTAGCTTTTTTATTATATCCATGAAGGACTTGACAAGGTTGTCTTCAGAGATATTGTTATTCTCCTCGTAACTCACAATGTCCCTGAATGTCAGTATATTCTCTATGGTTAGATCCCCTTTAAGGCCGTATGTATCTTTTAAGACTTTTACTAGGTCAAGGTACTGTTTAACCGCAATCTCGTTTATTTTAGGGGTGTTCCACTCTCCGCTATATCTTTCCCATTTCATCGTTATATCTATTTTGCCCCTTTTTATGTGTTTTTTTGCCAATTCCCTCAATCTTTGCTCATATATATAATCTATCCTGGGAAGCTTGAGACTTATTTCAAGATAACGGCTGTTTAATGCGCGCGCTTCCCCTGTGATTTTACCGGAATCGCACTCCAATTCTGTCTTTGAAAAACCTGTCATACTTTTTATCATTGCCAGCTCCTAATTATTTGCCGCTAAAAAACAAAAAAATTATTTTAAAATTTATCAACAAAACATTTTGAGACCTCTGCAAAGGATTTTTGTCATATCGATAGCTTAACGGCACAATTATGGCTTTGCTGCCTGGATTTCAGAACCCCCAAATCCTTTTAGCTTTGCCTTCAAAAATCCTCTCCATCTATTAAACAAAGCGATAATATCATCCCCGCCGTAATCAGGATAAGTCCATTCAAGCGGCCTGTATGTACCGGTATTATAGATGAGTGTCAGGTCGCCGTATATGCCTTTTCCAATATATATCCTGTGGGCGTAACCCTTTGTCGTCGCAAGAACTATGTTTTCGAGTGACATATAGCCTGGGTCAATGTTGACTGTTCTTGCATCGTTTTTTGCGAGCAATGTCTCAATATCGTTTGTTATTATTTTTATGTCCGATAGTACATCTCTTTGCATAAGTGTTTCAAAAAGAACAAAGATGCGTATAAGGTCACTTCCCATCTCTCTTTCATAATAATCTGTCTTGGAAAAAGGCATGGTAGTCGTTTCTTCCTGAATATTTCCAACGAGTTGCAATATGTTGTCTTTTGCATCGACAAGATGGTTCTTTTCCTTGAAGATGATGCTTGCAAAATATTGAACCGCTTGAGGTATTTTTATAGTCCCCATAACATAAAATATTCTCTGTTCTTTTTTGTCTTTTCGCGTGGTGACTCAACAAAATCCATGTATTTCAAGCCAAGAGTTTTACCGAATGACTTTATATCTTCCAATACACCCTCTATTTTACCCTTATCTTTCACTATCCCGCCTCTTCCTACCTCAAATCTTCCAACCTCGAACTGTGGCTTTACGAGCGAGATGATATGACCTCCAGGCTTAAGAAGTGGGATTGTTGCTGGAAGTATTTTTTTAAGAGATATAAAGGATACATCTACCGTGACAAGATCCACCTTTTCTCCTACATCCTCGAAGACAAGATACCTGGCGTTGAAATGCTCTTTCAATATTACCCTCTTGTCTTTTCTAAGACTTTCATGTAACTGATGTGTACCGGTATCAATAGCGTAAATATAAAGCGCACCCGATTTCAACATGAAATCGACAAAACCGCCTGTAGATGAGCCTATGTCGATTATTACCTTACCACATAAATCGACATTGAAGGCATTCACCGCATGTGCGAGTTTCACCCCGCCATAACCTACATACGGTATCGAATCTTTCTTTATCTCAATTTCTACATCAAAAGGTACCTTTATATCGGGTTTATGCACCCGCTCATTTCCAATGTATACTTCGCCTGCCATAACCAGAACCTTCGCCTTCTCGCGTGACGGCGCAAGGCCTTTTTTTGCAAGCATTATATCTATACGTTCTTTAACCACTTACGTATTGTGTTTTTGATCCCTTCCGATGTTAGGCCAACCTTTCCTCTCAGCGTTTCCTGGGTGCCATACGTTAAAAATTTATCGGGCATACCCAATCTACGGACTGAGGCATATATGCCTTCATCGGACAAGAGCTCCATTATGCCGCCTCCAAATCCTCCGACTAAAGTGTTTTCCTCGACCGTTAAAATCCTTTTGTTGGAGCAAGCCGTTTCAAAAAGCATGTCCTTATCCATAGGCTTAATAAATCTACCGTTTATCACTGTGCACTGTATACCCTCTGCTGCAAGTTCCGTTGCTGCCTGGATGGAAGGATATACTGTATTGCCACATGCGATAATTGCAAGGTCATTTCCCTCCCTCAGTTTTTCCCATTTTCCGATTGGTATCTCTTCAAATCCATTAAATGTTTTTGCACCATGTACCTTGCCCCTTGGATACCTGATCGCGGTGGGCTTATCATACATATATGCGGAATAGAGCATATGCCTTAGCTCTTCACCATCCTTTGGAGCCATAAGTATCATGTTTGGAATATGCCTGAAATATGTTATATCAAATGCCCCATGATGTGTAGGGCCGTCCTGCCCTACAATACCGCTTCTATCAACCGCAAAGACAACGGGAAGCCCCTGAAGACATACATCCAATATGATCTGGTCATAAGACCTCTGAAGGAATGTAGAATAGATTGCAACAAAAGGTTTCAAACCGCCTAAGGCCAGTGCAGCGGCGAACGTAACACCGTGTTGTTCTGCAATGCCTATATCAAAGAATCTATCGGGAAAACGTTTCGAAAATTTTTCAAGCCCTGTCCCCAGGCCCATTGCGGCAGTAATTGCTATTATTTTATCGTACTTTTCTGCGAGCTCAATTATAGCATCTCCAAAAATATCTGTATAAGCTTCAGTTTTATCCGCAGATGGTGCACCTGTTTCAACTTCAAACTTAGAGATACCATGGAACTTTGCAGGGTCATCCTCTGCGTGTATATACCCCCTTCCTTTTTTTGTAACAATGTGCACAAATATAGGTCCTTTTAGCCTTTTGATGTTTTTAAATGTTTCAATAAGATAGTTGAGGTTATGTCCATCGACGGGCCCGAAGTATTGAAAGCCAAGCTGTTCAAAGATAATACCGGGCGTAACGAATCCTTTTATTGATTCTTCTATATGCTTAGCAGCCTTGTACACTTTATCTCCTAAGGCCGGGATATTTTTAAGCATCTTTTTCAGCTCTTCTCTCGCATTGCTTACAAACTCACCCGTCATAATCCTGCTTAGATGCGATGATAGTGCACCTATGTTCTTTGAAATCGACATTTCATTGTCATTGAGAATTACTATGATATCGCTTTTCAGATGTCCGGCATGATTTAATGCCTCGAAAGACATACCGCCAGTGAGTGAACCATCACCAATAACTGTAACAATCTTGTGTGATTGGTTCATCTTTTTTTTCGCCTCTGAAAGTCCCACGGCTATGGAAATGGAATTGCTTGCATGGCCTGTATTGAATACATCGTAAACACTTTCCTGTCTACTTGGAAAACCACTGATTCCATTGTCTTGTCTCAATGTTCTGAACTTTTCCCTTCTTCCTGTTATTATCTTATGGGTATAGCATTGATGGCCCACATCCCATATGATTTTGTCGACGGGTGTATCGAACACATAATGAAGTGCAAGGGTAAGCTCGACAACTCCAAGGCTTGATGATAGATGTCCACCGTTTTTTGACACGACTTCGATAATCAATGTACGTATCTCATCGGACAGAGTCTCAAGTTCAGGCAGAACCAATCTTTTTAGATCATCGGGGGAGTTGATTTTTTCAAGATACATCAGGTAGCCCTGTTACCCAGATACCTTGCAAGGTCTGAAAGTATTTTTGCCCTATCTCCTAAGGATTCTATGGAGCCGACAGCCTCATCTATAAGTTGTTCAAGCTTGATCTTCGAAGTTACAATTCCAAAGTGCTTAATATATGTCTGTTTACCGGTATCCTTTTTTAGCCTTTTGCCAACAAGTTCTTCATCGCCTTCAGCATCCAGTATATCATCCATAATCTGAAAGGCAAGACCTATACACTCAGCATATTTTGTAAACCTCTTAAGTTCGCTTGCCCTTGAGCCTCCGGCAATCGCCCCAACCCGAACCGATGCCCTTATTAATGCGGTTGTCTTATGCATATGGATATAATTTAGTATATTTTTTGTGCCTTCCTTGCCGTCATAAAGAATGTCCATAACCTGACCCCCGACCATGCCATCGGCGCCTGCAGCGGAAGCGATCTCAAAAATAATCTTCTTCAGCGTTCTTGGACTTATGTTTTCAGTATAACGATTGTCAGACAAAATGCGAAACGCCTCTGTTAGAAGTGCGTCACCAGCAAGTATCGCAACGGCATCACCAAACACCTTGTGGCAGGTAGGTCTGCCACGTCTTATATCATCATTGTCTATGCTTGGAAGGTCGTCATGTATGAGCGAATATGTGTGTATCATCTCTATGGAGCAGGCAAGTGGCAGCAGATCGTCACTTGGTTTTTTGTTTGCCTCACAGGCGGCGATAGCAAGTATGGGTCTTATTCTTTTACCGTTGGAAAAAAGCATATACTCCATTGCGTCTCGTAAAATACCCGGTGTATTTTTGAATGATGAAAAAACATCCTTTAATGAGTTCTCAACTATAATACGTTTATCGTGTAAATATGTCCCGAGTTCCATCACATTTCATCCTGTAGAAACGGCCTCTTTTCCATTGTGCCATCCTCTTTTTTAATAAGGATTTCAACCTTTTTTTCTATTTCGTCAAGCCTTTTGGTAAGGTCTTTTGTTAGCGATAGACCTTCCCTGAAAAGGCTCAAGGCCTCATCAAGGGAGACGCTTCCTTCGTCGAGAGTCCTAACGATTGTTTCAAGTTTTTTCAAGCCGTCTTCAAATTTCATCTGTTCATGCCTATTATAAAATTTAAAATCAGATATTTTCAAGTTGATAATTTAAATTAAACAAGGTAACCTTATTCGATAGGCTATGGCAACGATGGTTACAAAGTTTCCAATTACAAAAGAGGGCTACGAGAGCCTGAAGAAGGAGCATGAATACCTTCTCAATACAAAAAGACCTAGGATCATACAGGCCATAGAAGAGGCTCGCGAACACGGCGATTTGTCTGAAAATGCAGAATATGAAGCAGCGAAGGAAGAATTCCAGTTTCTTCAAAAAAAGGTCGCGGAACTTGAGGATATGATAAGAAATTCAGAGGTAATTGACGTAAGACATTCAGGGTTTGAACATGTTGAGTTTGGTTGTAATGTTGTCTTGAGAAACATCGATATGGACGAAGATGTTATATATCAGTTGGTAGGACCCTATGAATCAGATATACAAAATGGAAAAATCTCAATGAGTTCACCTCTCGGAAGAGCGCTTCTTGGTAAATGTGTCGGAGACGAGGTTGCTTTTTCAGCACCGGGCGGTCAGCGAAACTACCAAATAGTAAAAATCAACTAATAGCCGTAGATTTATACTGTCTTATCGTTTCTGTTCCCTTCTTTTAATAAATTCAAGCACATTGTCAAGTCTTAATTTTTTTGCAATATCCAATACCGACCTGTTATCCTTGTTTAAGATAGTCAGGTCAGCGCCCCTTTCAATAAGGAACGAGGCGACGCCTGTGTACATCTTCATGCATGCATTTATTAGAGGCGTATTTCCAAATTTATCTTGTTTGTTCATATCAGCCTGATACTCGACAAGTAACTTCACTATATCGGTATGTCCATTTCTGGTGGCAAGCATCAAAGGCGTATCGCCATTACCGTCAACAACATTTACATCAGCGCCTCTTGCCATCAAAAGTCTCGCAATTCCCAGGTGACCGCGCGCACACGCATACAAAAGTGGTGTATTGCCATTTTTGTTCTTTGTGTTAACCTGTGCGCCATGATCAATGAGTAGTCTTGCAATATCAGTAAAACCAAACATGCTTGCTATTGTAAGAGATGTTGAACCATTGGCATCCGCAACATTCACATCGGCGCCTTTTTCGATTAACGTTCCAAGGTTCTCAGGATTGCCTTTCTCACATGTCTTTATCAATATTTCTGTATATTGATTACTCATAATATAATACCCCCTTTCCCAAATGATTTGCTGTCTATAAAATTGTAGCAATATTTCAAACACTGTAAAGGCATTCTTTGCCCAGACAGATCTATTTTAAATGGTTGTGATAAGTTTTTCGCCTTAGTTTTGGTATTCAAACAAGGCAAATTTGAGAAAAAATTATGGTATTGTTGGTACAAATGTCTTATGTTCCGGTACCCACTTTCCGTTTACTGTTTGACCGGGAACAACAACCCACTCACCAGAAGGCTTAGTTTGGCCATATCTTGCAGTAAACTCAGGGTCAGGATATGCATATGCAGTGTTTGATGGTTGAGGGTATACATATATAACTTTAGGTTGCGGATAAACATAAACCTTTTGCGGAGGTGCATTATATGCAAAGCTTTGTGCCATCATGTTTGTGATGACTGCACCGACAAGGATTCCACCGGCTATAGCAGCCCCGACACCCCATCCGCTGTTACATCCGCAGCAACCCCTGTAATGCCAGCCATGCGACCAGGAATAACCTGCGAAGGTAAAGACGAAAAACAACAAAATGACAAAAACTGCAATTAACTTCCTCATGTTTACATTATAGCATCTTTTCCTCTATTTGCAAGCCCATCCTATGTTTAAAATGGATACAGGCAAGATGTGTTTATTGCATTGATATTGGATTAGTTGGCGGATAAATAGATATATGTATTCCATGATGTGGTAGGCAATTTTTCAATCTGTATTATTAACATTGACTATTTAACGGTTTTTTATTATCTTATATACCTTATATGTTTGAGAAATTACAGGAAAGATTAGAAACTACCTTCAAAAAGCTCAGAGGTTATGGAAAACTCACAGAGGACAATATAAAGGATTCTCTGCGTGAGGTAAGAGTAGCACTGCTTGAAGCAGATGTTAACTACAAGGTTGCCAAGGAGTTTCTCGACAGGGTTAAAGAAAAGGCGTTGGATGGAGATGTTCTCTCGAGTATAACACCGGGTCAGCAATTCATTAAACTTGTCCACGATGAATTATGTGAACTGCTCGGCAGTACAAACAAACCACTCGATGTTTCAGGCTCTCCCCCTGTTGTCGTTATGCTTGCCGGATTACAGGGTTCCGGTAAAACAACAACCGCAGGTAAGCTTGCGATATTTCTGAGAAAAAAAGGTAGAAAACCTTTGCTTGTGCCTTCAGATGTCTACAGACCTGCTGCAATAGACCAGTTGATGAAGATAGGCACACAGATAGGTGTAAGCACGTTTGCGTCAAAACACATAGACAGCCCGATCCAGATATGTAATGAGGCAAGGACGTATGCAATGAAAAATGGTTTTGACACCATGATTGTTGACACGGCCGGGCGCCTTCATATCAATGAAGAGATGATAGATGAGCTGGTAAGGCAGAAGAAGGTTCTAAATCCGAGGGAAACACTGCTTGTCCTCGATGCCATGACAGGGCAGGATGCGGTTAACATTGCAAAGTCGTTCAATGAAAAACTGAATATAGACGGTGTTATTTTAACAAAACTGGATGGAGATGCAAGGGGTGGTGCTGCCATTTCAATAAAGGCAGTCACAGGTAAGCCTATAAAATTCATTGGAATAGGTGAAAAATTTGATGCCCTTGAGCCTTTCTTCCCCGAAAGACTGGTTTCTCGCATACTCGGTATGGGTGATATAGTCTCTCTTGTAGAAAAGGCTCAGGAGGTTTTCGATGAAAAACAGGCAAAAGACCTTGAAAAGAAACTCAGAAAGGACGAATTTACACTCGAGGACTTCAGGGATCAGATTAGACAGATGAAAAAACTCGGTTCAATTGAGTCCATTATAGGTATGTTTCCCGGCTTCAATAAATTTAAGGGTGCAATCAATTTTTCAGAGGCGGAAAGGGATATCAAAAAAACCGAGGCTATTATCAACTCAATGACGGTTAAAGAGAGGATATACCCCCAGATTATAGATGGAAACAGACGTGTACGCATCTCGAAAGGCAGTGGTACCAAAGTTCAGGATGTAAACGAGCTTTTGCGTAAATATGCAGAAACAAAAAAGCTTATTAAGAAATTTGCTAAAGGTGGCGCAAAGGGCCTACCAAAGCAATTATTCATGCGATAGGAGGTGAAATTTTGGCGGTAAAGTTCAGATTGTCGCGATATGGTGCTAAGAAAAGACCTTTTTACAGAATCGTTGTATCTGACAGTCAGTATCAAAGAGATGGGAGGTTTATCGAAAAGGTTGGAACATACAACCCTATAACAGACCCTATCGAAATAACCCTTGATAAAGAAAAGATCAAGGAGTGGTACGGCAAAGGGGTAAGGCCCACAAGGACTGTTGAGAACATATTTAAAAAGGAAGGAATACTCAAGGAAATTACCCAATAACTTATGGAGGTGGAACCATGTTGAAAGAATTGATCGAGTTCATTGCAAAGGCATTGGTTGATAACCCTGATCAGGTAAAGGTTTCTGAAATTGAAGGCGAAAAGACGTCTGTTATCGAACTGAGTGTTTCTAAAGAAGACCTCGGTAAGGTTATAGGGAAACAGGGTAGGACTGCGCGTGCTATGAGGACCATCCTGAGCGCAGCTTCTACAAAAGTAAGAAAACGGGCAGTTCTTGAAATTATTGAGTAATCTGTAATGGAATATATCCCTGTTGGGCGAGTAGTATCAGCCCATGGAATCAAAGGGGAAGTAAAATTTCTGTATTACAATGACGAAAAAGAGGTGTTTTACGGATACACCTCTTTTTTAGTTAAAAATGCAAACAATCGTTGGATGAGGCTTAGACCGACTGAAATAAACGTTTATCGAGGGTTTTTTTACCTTAAATTTCACGGGTTGGACAGCCTTGAGGCCGTATCTTTCATGTTAGATCAAGAGTTGTTTGTCAAGCAGGAACAACTTCCTTCCTTGAAAGAGAATGAGTATTACGAATACCAGTTAATAGGTCTAAATGTTGTTGGTCATGATGATATCCCTATAGGCTCGGTAAAGCATATAATGCATACAAATGCTCAGGATTTAATTGTGGTGGATGGAGAAAAAGAACTGTTAGTTCCCATGGTTGAGGGGTTCATAGTTGACATAAACATTGAAAAATCGACCATAAAGATTAAAGCGGACGACCTGTTTTTATGATTATTACGGTTCTTACACTCTTTCCAAAGATATTCGAATCACCCTTTCAGGAAAGTATTATAAAAAAGGCTGTTGAAAAGGGGCTCGTTAGCTTCAACATAGTTAATATTCGTGATTTTGCAAACGATGTGCACAGGACATGTGATGATACCCCCTATGGAGGCGGTCCTGGCATGGTTATGAAGATTGAACCTATATATAAGGCTATGGAATGTGTAAACGCAAATGGCATAAGACCTAAACACATATTGCTTACCCCCCAGGGCAGATTATTAAACGAAGAAACAGCGCTGAGGCTTGCGCGAAATCCTCATTTATCCCTTATGTGTGGCCGTTACGAAGGGGTTGATGAGAGGGTACTCTCTTTTGTCGACGAAGAAATATCGATTGGCGATTATATATTGTCAGGAGGGGAAATACCTGCGCTTGTACTTATTGATGCAATTGTAAGGCACATCCCAGGTGTATTGGGAAACGAAGCGTCGACAAGCGATGAGAGTTTAAAGGATGGGCTTCTCGAATACCCTCAGTATACGAGACCTCCGCAGTTTTTAGACATGGAGGTGCCCCCGGTACTCTTATCTGGAAATCATGAAGAAATAAGAAAATGGCGAAGGAAAGAATCGATTAAAAAAACGATCCTTAAGAGGTCTGATTTGATGGAAAAGTTTGTACCTACGGAAGAAGATCGTAAATTTATCAGAGAGATCATGGAGGATATCCCTGGGTAATATATATGTTGCAATCATCCATTACCCTGCTTATGACAAAAATCATGAAATTGTTGCTACAAGCTTGAATAATATGGAAATACATGATATTGCAAGAAGTTGCATGACATTTGATATAGATTTATGCTATATTGTAACTCCTCTTCCAAAACAGAGGCAGATAATGGAGAGATTGATACATCATTGGGAACATGGGTACGGCGCTACATACAACCCGATAAGAAGCAAGGCACTTGAAAAGATAAAGATGTGCGACAATATAAAAGAGATGTTGAACGAGATAAGCGCAGCGGGTGCACCGTTAGTTGTTGGCACATCATCAAGGCCGGACAACGATAAAGCAATCGGGTATCAGGAGTTCAAAGACTTGATACACAGAGAGAAAAGACCGGTTCTATTGCTTTTTGGGACAGGATGGGGATTGACTGAATCAACTGTTGAACTATGCGACAAGATGCTTTTGCCTGTAAAGGGTAGGGGAGATTACAACCATTTATCCCTGAGGGTGGCTCTTGGAATAATACTTGATAGAATTTTTGGCGAAAGAGGAGGCAAAGATGAACGAAACAATTGATCTGCTCGAAAAAGAGTATATTAGGCTTGATTTACCCGAAATAAACGTAGGAGATAATGTCAAGGTATATACGAAAATCTTTGAAGGTGAGAAGGAAAGGGTTCAGGTCTTCGAGGGTGTTGTTATAAGAAAAAGAGGGGGAAACACGAGGGCAACCTTTACGGTTAGGAAGGTGTCTTATAGTATAGGTGTCGAAAAGACATTCCCAAAACATTCACCACTGATTGAAAATATTGAGGTTATGAGTAAGAGTAAGGTCAGGAGATCGAAACTGTTCTATCTGAGGAATCTAAGGGGCAAGGCCGCCAAGCTAAAAGAAAAAAGAGATTAATGCATTGTTGCAACATTGAAGGACTAATCGCCGGCATTGATGAGGCGGGAAGGGGGCCTCTTGCTGGCCCTGTTGTGTCATCGTGTGTTGTGTGGAAAACATTGCCTGATAAAATTCCCGGGATAAATGATTCCAAGATGCTCCCCGAAAATAAAAGGATACATCTCTTTGGATGGATTAAGGAACATGCGTACAGGATCGGGATTGGTGTTGCCACACATGAGGAGATAGAGCGGATAAACATTCTACAGGCAAGTTTGCTTTCCATGAAAAGGGCATTTGAAGATGCTTGCGTTTTGCCAGAACTTATCCTTGTCGATGGAAATTACGGTATAAAAGACCTTAAACAGAGCAAGCCAATAGTTAAGGGTGATAAAAGATGTTTTTTTATAGCATGTGCCTCCATAGTTGCAAAAGTGCTAAGGGATAACATCATGGAGACTTATCATATAATTTATCCACATTATAATTTCGCCAAAAATAAAGGGTACCCTACAAAAGACCATAGATCGGCGATCATTAGATATGGCGTTTCACCCATACACAGGAAGACATTTAAAGGCGTAAAAGAATACCTTGTCCAATAAAAGAGAAGAAGGAACTCGAGGAGAAGAAAAGGCAATAAGCATTCTGAAGGCAGAAGGCTATAAGATACTTGACAAAAACTTCAGAAGCTATTTTGGTGAAATCGATATCATAGCAGAGGAAGGTGGCTATCTCGTTTTTATAGAGGTAAAAAAGAGAAATACGCCTGTTTACGGTACTTCTTTGGAGGCGGTTAATAAGGAAAAGAAAAGACATATCATAAAATCTGCGATGTACTACCTGAAAACAAACAGGTGTTTTGATAAAAAAGTACGGTTCGATGTTGTCGGGTTCGATGGCGGAAAGGCGAAGATCGTAAAACATGCATTTGATATTGAACAGGACTGATATACTGGCCTTTTTAAATTCTGGGTTCTGGTTTAAATGCATATCAGCCATTAAACATCACAAATTGGCATTTATATATTCAGAGTATTGCTTGGAGAATTAAAAAGGGAGATAATGAAACCCTAATCAGTCACTAATTCAAAACCCCACCCTCAGTCCCATAATCACACTGTGAGCAATATATTTATTTTCACCAATCTGGACATCATAATTGATATACAGGAGTTTCGGGGATAAACCAATTTGCTCTACGATTTTGTAGTAATAACGGCAGCTTGCGGCATATATCTCTGTAAGACCCATCTGGAGACGTATCTAATACATTAGGAAAACAATTAAAATACA